>Ga0070754_10000303_pt1 | contig 47743 bp, 45 predicted proteins | sample VirMetDEL_Sep_01_FD_75181 | JGI IMG/M metagenome (GOLD analysis project Ga0070754, IMG submission 75181) | Aqueous microbial communities from the Delaware River and Bay under freshwater to marine salinity gradient to study organic matter... | ecosystem: Environmental > Aquatic > Marine >...
TGTTGTGCCCCATATTTTGGAGCATTTTTAAGACGATTATGGCTGAAAATAATTGCTCCAATGGAAAGACCTAAAAATAGCATGGCGCTTCTTGCCTGAAACGCCATTATTCAGGGACGACTAACCACAAGACTAACAAGACACCCACATTACGACACTCACATAGACCACACCGACTAACAAGACACCAACACGCAAATTTGACAGTCCAAAATTATGCTGTATATTTAACCAGTATATTTTCTCATGGAGGGGAAGTGCTCATGCCAAGAGCCAGAAGTCAGCAAATTAATTTGGATGATACACCTTATTATCATTGTGTCTCTCGTTGCGTCCGTAGGGCGTTTTTATGTGGCGAGGACCCTGTCTCTGGCGAAAGCTTTGAGCATCGCCGCGGCTGGGTGGAAAGGCGGTTGTTATTTTTAGCCAGTGTCTTTGCTATTGATGTTTGTGCTTATGCGGTAATGAGTAATCATTTGCATGTTGTGTTGCACATAAACTCAGAAAAAATTGCTAAGTGGTCTAAACTGGACGTTTTGAAACGCTGGCATAAGTTACATAAAGGTACTTTGTTTACTCAACAATATGTGCGAGGCGAAGCATTGCCTGATTATGCAATGGCTATGGTGGAGTCTTCAGCCGAGACTTTCAGAAAGCGTTTAACCGACATTAGTTGGTTCATGAAAGAATTGAATGAGCCTATTGCTCGACAAGCGAATTTTGAAGACAAGTGTACAGGTAGGTTTTGGGAAGGGCGCTTTAAGTCCCAAGCGCTGCTTGATGAGCCTGCATTACTGGCTTGTATGGCCTACGTTGACCTGAATCCACTTAGAGCGAAAGTAAGTCAAACACCAGAAACCTCGGCATTCACCAGTGTTAAAAAACGAGTCACCGCCGCAAGACATCAAAAGCAACCAAAATCGCTTTATCCTTTTGTTGGTAACCGCAGAGAGAACAAGCCAGTTGGTTTACCTTTCAAATTGACAGATTACCTTGAATTGGTGGATATAACAGGAAGAATTATCCGAAAAGACAAGCGTGGCGCATTAGACGCTTCGCTGTTACCGATTCTTCAACGACTCAACATATCCTCAGAAAATTGGCTGTGTATCGCCATAGAATTTGGTGCAAGAACAGGTGTTGTTGTTGGTTCAGAACAGTCAATTGCTTCCTACTGCGATGCAAATAAACGACAAAGAAAGCCTAAGCTAAGTGATATTCGGCTTCTTGCTTAGCTTCCTCAAATCTGCCCATCCTATATTTATTGACTAATGCCATATTAGTAAATGTACTCGTAAAAGAACCAATAATCCTGCCTCTAAAGAATAAATTTAGTCTTTTTACAGTAGTAAGAGGGCACATTCTTAGTGCAATACTCTCTGTGCGAAGGCTTTTTGTAAATGATAGGGTGTTTTTTTAAGTTGTGTGTCTATGAATAAGATAAAGTTGCGTGTCCATGAATAAGATATTAAGTTGCGTGTCTATGAATAAGATAAAGTTGCGTGTCCATGAATAAAAGATAAGGGCTAGTTGATTGAAGAGGGTTTTTTTCATCTAGCCCTAAATTTATTAATATTCCAGCGCTATTTTTGCCATTTTCATGGTGTTTTCAAAAGATTCACAGCCGGCGATAAATAAACCGTTATGACAGAACATAGCGTCGTTTAAACCGGTGACGTCTTGTAGTTCTTTATCAGACAATCCTGCCCACGGTGCGGGGAGTTTCTTGCGATCTTCAAACGAGCCGAGTTCGACGGGCACGGTTTGTATGCGCCACTGTCCTGTTTGAGATGGGTAGACGATAAATAAGGCGTCTTTCGATAACCTAAGCACGGTGGTTTTCCAAGGGGTGTATTGTTCTAACACTATGACTCTTGGATCTTCCGCGTTTTCTATGGCGTTGGCGACGATGCTTTTTGCGTTTACACCACCGGTTGCTGCGGCAATAAATCGGGTTAATAAGCGCGATGCAAAGACAACGGCTTCATCGAAGCAGGCATCAAAATCGTCTTGTTCTTGCCATGTTGGGTTAAACATGGAGATGTTTTGGCTTAGGCTAATGTCGGTTTGTACACCTTCTACGTGTCCACAATCGATGGCGTCGATAGCGGAGACTAGATTTTTATCCAAAGAGTCAGCCACTTCCTGATTGCCAGCGCATATGGTTAGTCCGTATTTTTGCCAAATCAAGCCAAATGATGAAAATGGGATGCCGTTGTCTCGTGCGCCTGCGCCGCCTTTTTGGTGATGATCAAAGCGGTTTGTTTCTGTATCGAATATGCCACCTACGTCCACTACGATGTCGGCATTGGCGATGACGGCTAGGTCTCGTGTACGTATTAATTTAGCTGCTGGAAAAATACTTTTCAGTGTAGCAACCGCAAACACGTCGTCAGCATGAAAGTTTCCGTTGTGCGTTGCGATTACTTTAACTTGTTCGGTCATTCTATGGTCTCTTTTATTGATATCATGTCACTTAACAGCACACACGTACTCATGACCGGAATGTTACTGGGTTTTAGTGGTGGGGGACACTGTTCATTTTAAGGGCTTCGAAGAGAGGCACGAAAATGCCAATTAAAAACAGCGTCTTTAGCCTTATAATGAGTGACATCACAGTGAGCCAATCTCCTTTGTCTGCGCTCTTTGAGCCTGCCCTATTAAAGGAGGGGCTTTTATGTTGTGTATTGATTAATACAGTCTATGGTGCAATTTCAACGCGATTTCGTCCTTGTTCTTTGGCTCTGTAAAGGGCTTGGTCTGCTAGGCGGAGCAGGTCTTCGTAGGTGTCTACTTGGTGGGCAAGAGCGGCTCCTATGCTGACTGTCATGGTGAAGTTTGCGTCTATATCTCTGTAGTCGAGTGAGGCAATACGTTGGCAGATGTTTTCGCAGAAACTAGCAAGATTTGATTGCTCTAACCCTTCAATCACTAAGGTAAATTCTTCCCCGCCCCAACGGGCGACATGGATTTTGTCACCAGCAATCTGTCTTAGCTGTTCTGCTAGTATCTTGATTGCTTTATCGCCAATCAGATGAGAGTAACGGTCGTTGATCATTTTAAAGTTATCAATATCGATAATGGCCAGAACGAGACTGGTATCTTTTATTTTAGCTTGTGGAAATTTCTCACTGAGCCATTTGTCAAATGCACGGCGATTGGGCAGTTTTGTTAGGCCGTCTTCGTTAGCTTGACGCTGAAAGTCTTCAGATTGTTGGCGCAATGCATAGGTTTGTTTTTCGACCAGTGCTTTTAGTCTTATTTCACTTTGCTGTAACCGTTGCAAACGCCAGCGAAGTCCGCCAACTAACAGTAATAGAATCGATAGAATAATGGCAATTTGCACGTCAAGCCGTTGCCAGAAATAGGGCAAGATGCGGAATTCGTAAAGATGTTCGGCATTGTGCCAATCGCTGTAGGGGTAACGAGCACTGACCAAAAATTGATAATTGCCAGGTGCTAGGTTGGTATATTCGGCAATGGTGTTCTTGCCTCGAGTTGCCCAGTTGTCTTCAAATCCGACAAGTCTGGTACGATATTCAATACGAGACGACATGACGTAACCTAACCCTGCATAATGAAAGACTATGCGATTGGTGCCCGCTGGTAGAACGTGGCTTTGTTCTGCTGGTAACAGATTGCCGTCTGCGTATATGGATTCTATCACCAGGGGCAGGCGAGCGGTGTTTTTTGTCGATATGATGGAGCTGTCGATCATGGTAACGCCTTTGGCGGTGGCAAACCAGAGTTTGCCATTCTCGGTTGCTATCGCTGCAGGATTAGAGCCGCCATTTGCTTGAGCGCTTGCCATGCCATCACTTTCAGAGAAGTGTTCAAATTCAATGTGTTCTTGGTTACCGTTCGCGACCGCATGGGCCGCGTTATAATCCACTCGCCAAATACCGCGATTACTGGTGAGCCATAAGCCACTTGTGCCGTCGTAAATGACCTGAAATAGCTTGTCGATGGGCAGTCCTGCGTTACGACCTATTAAGCTTAATTTTCCATCTCGTTGACGATAACGTATTAGTCCACGGTCTGAGGCGATCCAAACATGGCCCGGTTCCACCCAAAAACCAAAGGCGTATTCTGCTTCTTCTTGGCTTCTAATGGAAACGATCTCAAATCCGTTTTCTGTCCGTTTGGCTGCGCCATAGCCTGTGCCAACCCATAGTTGACCTTGATCATCTTCGGCTAAGGCTAGAATATAGTTGTCTGGTAAGCCATTTTCTCGGGTGAAGAGTTGCTGTTTGCCCGATGCGTCTTGTCGTACTAGACCACTGGTCGTTCCGATCCATAAATCCCCATGGCTGTCTTCTAAAATGGCTCTGACTTCATCGCTAGGCAAACCACTTTGTTGATTTAAAAAAGGGAGTAACTGTTTGTCTTGCCAGAGCATAAGCCCATTTAGGTAGGTACCAACCCAAACACCGCCGTCGCTGCGTTTGGCTAAACTCAGTACTGAAATAGAGGTGCCCATATTGATTCTTGCATTGTGGGCAATATTGTTTTCGATAAGACTGAGTCCTTCACTTGAACCAACTAATATTGAGTTAGGACTAATCTCGATGACGCTACGTACATAGTCACCGACAAGCTGTCGATCCTTGGTCCAAGTCGTAAATGGCGCTTTGCGAAGGCGCATTAATCCCCCAGTCGTGCCTACCCAGATACTGCCTTCTAGGTCTTGGAGCAATGACAAAACACGATTGTTGGGGAGGCCAGATTTACTGTCTAACGTTTCGATATGATTATTATGAATTCGAAAAATGCCTTTATTAATGGTTCCCAGCCACAAATTTTGATCCGTATCTTGCATTAATGTAGTAACGGCTTCACCGGCCAAACGTGGATGAAGCAAATAGGCTTTATTATTATCTAGCACATAGGCGCCACGACTTGTAGCGATCAGTAAGCGTTTATCTTGTGTTTCTAATAAAGAATAGACGCGTAGTTCAGGTAGGTTATGTTGGCTTAATACTTCTTTTTTATTGGTGCCATTGAGTTGAAATAAACCCTTTTCTGTCGCTGCCCAGATGCGTCCTTGGCTGTCTTCAAGTATTCGATAGGCGCTGATATTTTGTAAGGACCATACCTCTTCCACAGAATCATTGCTTTGCGTTGTTATTTGACCGGATGAAGGGCGGTAATACACTCCTAAGCCTTCAATGGCCAACCAAAGATTGCCGTCGTTGTCTTTGAGAACATGATTCACCATACCGCGTGCGGTAGGCTGAGGTAGCCATTGGTTGCCATGACGGTAGGTTATCCCACCCCTTGCCCCTGCAATCCAGAGACCATTGTCATCATCAGACACTAAAGCGCGGGTGCCAGAGTCAAGAATGCCAGTTTGCGCAGAACGTTCGTAGAAGCGAAAGTCACGACCATTATAAAGCGCCACGCCTTCCCAGGTGGCGAACCATAGGTAACCGTCGGAAGTTTGTGCAATGGCGTTGATGCTGTTGTGTGGTAAACCGTCTTGGGTAGACCAAGTGTCGGAAAAATAGTCTGCTAAAGAGGTGGTTGCATGGACGGTAGCTGCATAGTAAGCAAGAGTTATTACCAACCACCACGTGTATATTTTGTGTGAGCAATTAATAAGTACCTTTATTCTCGTACTTGTACAAATCAATGACATTTTTCTACGCGATGCGCGTTTCATAAGCAACGAGACGTTCCACATTTTTGGTTATATGCCTTTAATGTTGAGGCGAGTACTACAAAAGAATGATGGTTATGGTTATAAAGATAAGCAAATAGTATCACGAAGAATTTACAAAAAATGTTTCTAAATGTTACTGAATATTTAGTCATAATTTAAAAAGGAAGGGAAACTCAGTTTCATTTTTAAAAAAGTGGCGATGACATCAAGGTGATCAATTAAAAAACGCCATCCCTGAAGGTAAAAAACACTTAATATTTACTTAATAAAAAAGAGGTGAAAAAGCGCAGGCTAAAAGAGGTAATGTATTAACGGATTCAATCCAAATTGGGAGTAGGCTAAAATAGCGTTTTGATTTTAACCCACTCCAATGGCCTTTTATTTAACCATTAGTAACATTTCGCCTGTTTATTTTGTGCAGCAAGAGGTTCATAAATCGCCAGATTTTTGGGCAAATTGGCTTGTAAGTCCTTGATACGCGTAGCGTTAGCGGGATGTGTGGACAATAACTCAGGGGTTTTGCTTTCACCGCCCGCACTCATATTGTGCCACAATGCGACGCTTTCTCTAGGGTCAAAGCCAGCTTTGGCCATGTATTCTAAGCCAAGTAAATCCGCCTCAGACTCATGGGAGCGGCTGAAAGGTAAAATAATGCCGACTTGCGCACCAATGCCCAATGCTTGGAAAATCGCGACTTTCTCCGGTGTTTCTTCACCGCTTAACTTATAACCCAATGACAGCGCTTGACTGGTAGCTAATTGAGTGGAAACGCGCTCATTACCGTGTCTGGCAATAACATGAGCCAATTCATGGCCGACAACAGCGGCTAGTTGAGATTGGTTTTCGGCCACTTTTAAAAGCCCCGTGTAAACCCCAACTTTGTAACCTGGCAAAGCAAAGGCGTTTACTTGTTCGTCATCAAATAATACGACTTCCCAGTTTTGATCGCGGTATTTATCGGGTAGTACGGCGATCAGCGTATCGGCCACACATTGCACTTGTTCGCCTAGTTTAGAATCTGAGGAGGTGGGGATTTCCTTTTTCATTTCTGTAAAAGATTGGATCCCCATCTCATTCATTTGGCTATCAGGCAACACCGCAAACTGCTTACGACCTGTTGGAGACGCACTGCATCCAACCATGACCACTAATGTTGCGGCCAGAGCGGACCTAAGAGAAATCTTCATAAACACCATGTAAAACCACCTTTAAAACGGCATGGACTGTTGAATGTAACGGCTATTATAGAGAAGGGCTTTTGTTAGAAGCAAATGGAGATCGAGTGAAGCCTTATTTGATGTCTGCTTCTTATTGTTAGAGTAGAGATTTTCACTAACAATCTTTCATTGGAAGAAATATATAAAATTTTCGGAACGGCTCGATAGAACGCGGGGTCGGCATACTGCTTGAAGTAAAGCCCCAAGACGGTTAGTCGCTTTTAGTCTTCCTATAGTCGTTTCCAGCCACCTTCCCGCACTAGCGAAAAATTACACTGAGTTCATTGATAGTCACTCCTTTAAAAAGCCCATATTAGATAGGTAAGGAAAAACAATGAACGCAGCAGAGCTACACGACAAGTCTATTATCATTGATGGCTTAATTTGTGCGAAGTGGAATCGCGAATTATTCGAAGACATGGCGAAGGGTAAGCTGACAGCAGCGAATTGCACTGTATCGTTTTGGGAGAACTTTGAAGGTACGATTCGTAACGTGGTTGAGATGAATCAGCTGATCGAAGCCAACAGTGACTTATTGCTGAAGGTGTATACCACGAAAGACATTCATCGTGCCAAAGCCGAAGGTAAAACGGGCGTGATGATGGGCTTTCAAAATGCCCATGCGTTTGAGGATCAAATCGGTTACGTGCAGATTTTTAAAGACCTTGGCGTAGGCATTGTGCAGATGTGCTACAACACGCAAAACTTGGTCGGCACAGGTTGTTACGAGCGCGACGGTGGTTTGTCGGGTTATGGTCGTGAGATCGTGGCGGAGATGAATCGCGTTGGTATGTTGTGCGATTTATCTCACGTGGGTCCAAATACCGCAAAAGAAGTCATTATCGAATCGAAGAAGCCTGTAGCCTACTCGCATTGCTTGCCAGCGGGTTTAAAAGAGCACCCACGTAACCGCACAGACGAGGAGCTTAAGTTTATTGCTGACAATGGCGGTTTTGTTGGCGTCACCATGTTCGCACCTTTCTTAAAAGCCGGTATTAACGCCACCATTGACGATTACGTAGAAGCCATTCAATACATTTACAACCTTGTAGGTGAAGACGCGATTGGTATTGGTACTGACTTTACTCAAGGTCACGGCTACGACTTCTTTGAATATCTTACTCACGATAAAGGTTATGCCCGCCGCTTGACGCGTTTTGGCGAAATTATTAATCCATTGGGTATGCGTACGGTAGGTGATTTCCCGAACTTGACTGAAGCGCTGTTGAAACATGGTTTTAGCGAGCGTCAAGTGGTGAAAATAATGGGCGAGAATTGGGTGAACCTATTAAAAGAAATCTGGGGAGAATAACCATGACGACACATGCGCCAGAAATGCCAATTGTTGTTGACGATGAAACCGGTGTTTGGACGACGGATGCGTTGCCCATGCTGTACGTACCTCGTCACTTTTTTGTTAATAACCACATGGGCATTGAAGACGAGATAGGTGCCGAACGTTATGCCAATATCCTTTATAAAGCCGGTTATAAATCAGCCTATTTTTGGTGTGAACAAGAGTCTGAATGTCATGGTATTTACGGCAAAGACATTTGGCACCACTACTTAAAGCGCCTTTCTCAACGCGGTTGGGGGTTTTTTATTACCGAAGCATTGGACATCGAAAAAGGCACGGCAAAAGTGCGTTTAGAAAACTCAGCTTTTGTTTATCACTACGAAAAAATCCACGGTAAAAAAGTCAATCGCAAGGTGGATTACATGTTCACTGGTTGGTTTGCCGGTGCGTTGGATCAGATCTTAGCAAGTAAAGGTTTGACGACTCGTACAAAAGCGATTCAAACCCAGAGTGCGGCGGAAGAAGGATTTTCCGTCGGTTATTTTGAGGTTTCTCCATTGTAATTCGTCGGTAAGAGTGCGGGCAGGTGCTCTTTCTTTATTACGATTTATTTTTATGATTTTGCCAGTTAGGCGGGGTTTTGTTATGTCCCAATATGATGCGTTGTTCGAGCCATTAAACATCAATAAATTAACCATCCGTAATCGTATTGTTAGTACGGCTCACGCGGAGGTGTACGCCACTGATGGCGGTATGACAACCGATCGTTATGTGAAGTATTACGAAGAAAAAGCCAAGGGTGGCTGTGGCTTGTGTATTTGCGGTGGCTCCAGTGTGGTGTCTATTGATAGTCCACAAAGCTGGTGGAGTTCTGTTAATTTATCGACTGATCGCATCATTCCTCATTTCCAAAATCTCGCCGATGCGGTGCATAAACACGGTGGCAAGATCATGATTCAGATCACTCACATGGGACGTCGCTCCCGTTGGGACGGTGAAAACTGGCCAAACTTGATGTCTCCTTCTGGTATTCGTGAGCCAGTTCACCGCGCTACCTGTAAAACTATTGAAGTAGAAGAAATGTGGCGCATTATCGGAGATTTCGCCCAAGCTGCCCGTCGTGCAAAAGAAGGTGGATTGGACGGTGTTGAACTGTCTGCGGTTCACCAGCATTTGATTGATCAGTTCTGGTCACCACGGGTGAACAAACGTACCGATGAATGGGGCGGCACGTTCGAAGGCCGCATGAAGTTTGGGATGGAAGTGCTAAAAGCGGTGCGCGCTGAAGTGGGGCCAGATTTTGTGGTGGGCATGCGCATCACGGGGGATGAATTCCATCCAGATGGTTTAGGCCACGAAGAGATGAAAAAAATCGCACAATATTATGATGCTACTGGCATGGTGGATTATTTTGGTGTTGTGGGCTCTGGCTGTGACACGCATAACACCTTGGCGAACGTGATTCCGAACATGAGCTATCCGCCAGAGCCTTTCTTGTATTTGGCGGCGGGCATCAAAGAAGTCGTGAACGTACCTGTTATTCACGCGCAAAACATCAAAGATCCAAACCAAGCGAAACGTATTATTGAAGCGGGTTATGTGGATTTTGTCGGTATGACTCGTGCTCACATTGCCGATCCTCATTTTATCGCTAAGATCAAAATGGATCAGGTGGATCAGATTCGTCAATGTGTGGGGGCAAACTACTGCATCGACCGTCAGTACCAAGGCTTGGATGTCTTGTGTATTCAGAATACAGCGACTTCCCGTGAATATATGGGCTTGCCTCATATTATTGAAAAAACCACAGGGCCTGTGCGTAATGTGGTGGTGGTTGGTGGTGGTCCTGGTGGGTTGGAAGCCGCTCGTGTGGCGGCAGAACGAGGTCACAAAGTCACCTTGATCGATAAAGCAAACGAGCTAGGAGGGCAATTAGTCTTGGCAGCCAAAGCACCACAACGTGACCAAATCGCGGGTATCACGCGTTGGTTGGTGATGGAGATTGAACGTTTAGGTGTTCAAGTTCGCTTAAATACGCCAGCTAGTGAAGAATTGATCAAAGAACTGAACCCAGATGTCTGTATTTTGGCGATGGGTGGCCGTCCTTTCTTGGAGCAAAACCCAGAGTGGGGCGCCGCGGAAGGTCTTGTGGTTTCTACATGGGATATTCTTAGCGGTAAGGTTGAGCCCGGCAAAAACGTCTTGGTTTACGATACCATTTGTGAATTCTCAGGCATGTCGGCTGCGGATTATTTAGCATCTAAAGGGTCATTGGTGGAGTTGGTGACAGACGACATTAAACCCGGTGTGGGCATTGGTGGTACGACTTTCCCGACCTATTACCGTTCATTGTATGAGAAAGAAGTCATCATGACTTCCGATATGCTGCTCGATAAAGTTTACCGTGAAGGTGACAAGTTAGTCGCAGTCCTAGAAAACGAATACACAGCGCAAAAAGAAGAGCGTGTTGTTGATCAGATCGTGGTAGAGAACGGCACTCGTCCGAATGAAGACTTGTATTACGCATTGAAAAGCGCGTCTCGTAATAAAGGTCAGATTGATAACGAAGCCTTGTTTGATATCAAACCGCAACCGGTGCTAAGTGACGTTGGCGGTGACGGTATGATCCTATGGCGTTTGGGCGATGGTGTCTCTCAGCGGAATGTTCATGCGGCTATGTATGATGCTTTGCGTCTATGCAAAGACCTATAGGACTCGATGGTTGAGCTTGTTAAATCGCCAATGCATGTATTGATAAAAACTCTATGTGCCTTCTGTATTTAAAATGATGAGGACTCATCATGACTCTTGATTGGTTACCTCCAACTTTGATTGGTGTCCTCCTTGTGTTAGCTGTGATTGGTGCGGTTCGCCGCATCAATTTATGGCGCGCGGGGCAGGCTGAAAAAGTCGACATCTTGGCTGGCCTAATGGCGATGCCAAAACGTTATCTGCACGATCTTCATCACGTGGTAGAACGAGATAAATACATGTCTCGCACTCACGTCGCAACCGGTGGCGGTTTTGTACTCGCCATGGCGCTAACCATACTGGTGCATTTATTTGGTGTTGAAAGTCACATTCTTGCTTGGGCGCTATTAGCTGCTTTGGTGATGATGTTTTGCGGTGCCATTTTTGTTTACAAGCGTCGTTTAAATCCGCCTTCTCGCCTTTCAAAAGGGCCGTGGATGCGTTTGCCAAAAAGCTTGCTAACCTTTTCTATCACTTTTTTTGTGTTGACTCTTCCGGCTGCGGGACTACCCATTGTTGGAATGCTGCCAGAAGGGACGGGGAGTTGGATTCTGACGCTGGTTTTATCGGCTCTTATTTTAGTCAGCCTAAGCGAAATGCTATTTGGCATGACGTGGGGTGGACCAATGAAGCATGCTTTTGCGGGCGCGTTGCACCTTGCATTTCATCGTCGACCAGAGCGTTTTGGCGGCGGTCGTTCCACAGGTTTAAAGCCAGTCGATTTTGGCGATGGCGTTACCATCAAAGAAGTTTATGGTGTGGCTAAACCAACCGACTTTAAATGGAATCAGTTATTAGGTTTTGATGCCTGTGTGCAATGCGGTCGATGCGAAGCAGTGTGTCCTGCTTTTGCTGCGGGTCAGCCTTTGAATCCGAAAAAACTGATTCAAGATATGGTGGTGGGTTTGGCTGGTGGTACCGATGAAAAGTACGCGGGCAGTCCCTATCCAAATATTGAAGTCGGTCATGCCAAAGGGGCACCAAATCAAATTATTACGGATGGTTTGGTGAATCCAGATACGCTGTGGTCATGTACCACTTGTCGCGCTTGTGTGGAAGAGTGCCCAATGATGATTGAGCATGTGGACGCCATTGTCGATATGCGTCGTTTCTTGACTCTTGAAAAAGGCGAGACGCCAAATAAAGGGGCGCAAGTTCTCGAAAACATCATCGCGACAGACAATCCAAACGGTTACTCACCAGCCAGTCGAACTCACTGGGCGGCCGATCAGAACCTGAAAGTGATGAAAGACGTGAAGCAAGCGGATGTCTTGTTTTGGGTCTCTGACGGTGCCTTCGATATGCGTAGCCAGCGAATTTTGCGCTCCTTCGTGAAGCTTTTAAAAGCGGCTAAGGTGGATGTGGCGATTCTTGGTGATGAAGAGTTGGACAGTGGCGATGTTGCCCGTCGTTTAGGTGATGATGCGGCTTTCCAAAGTTTAGCAAAACGTAACTTAGCGACTTTATCGAAATACCGTTTCAATACCATAGTGACAACGGATCCTCATGCGTTCCATTGCTTGCGAAATGAGTATGGTGATTTTGGTTCCGATGCTTTGAAAGATGTGGAGGTGTTGCACCATACCACTTTCTTGAATCGTTTAGTCAAAGAGGGACGTTTTCACCTAAGTCCGCTTGCTGGTAGTAAAGTCACGTATCATGATCCTTGTTACCTTGGTCGTTACAATGGCGAGTATGAAGCGCCGCGTGAGTTGCTTGCAAGCTTGGGGATTGATGTCGCTGAGATGGAGCGGTCTCGCTTCCGCTCACGTTGCTGTGGCGGTGGCGGTGGTGCGCCCATTACGGATATTCCAGGTGAGCGTCGTATTGCCGATATGCGCATGGAAGACGTTACCAGTACCGGTGCGGACATGGTGGCGGTGGGTTGTCAGCAATGTACGGCAATGTTGGAAGGTGTGGTTGAGCCTAGACCCGTTGTAAAAGACATTGCTGAAATTCTTGCAGGGCAGTTAATTGAGGAGACATACTGATGAGCGATTTATCATCAAAAGACAGCTCTTTAGACAATCTGCTTCGAAGAGACCCAAGAGCGGAATGGATTGCGCGGAACCGATTGCACCCTTTGCATAATGAAATGCTGCAAGCTGGCGGTGGTGAAGTACGTGGGCCGTCTGGCTTATTGCGTAAGAATCCACACGTCATTGGCTTTATTGGTCCTAATGGCATTAAACGAATCGATAGGACGAATACATCTAGTGCCAGTCTCGGAGGCAAAAAACGCTCAAGCGCGGCAAAAGAAACTCAATTGCCGCTTCACATCGTTGAAAATCCTGATTTTTACATCATGGTGGTGGCGGATATGGTGGGCGGTCGTTTGACTGGTCACGATAAAGACATTCTGGGGTTGGCGCATCAATTGGTGGCGAAACGCAATGGTGCGGTCACACTAGTGTGTTTTGGTGAAAATAAAGAAACTCAGTGTGATTTAGCCGGTGTGGATCGTTTAATCCATCTTCAAGGAGAGGCCTACGAAGGTTTTGCTCCAGAAGCAAGGCTCAACGCATTACAGCAAATAGAAGCGCAATATAAACCTGATTACTGGTTGTTCCCTGATAGTGTGCATGGCGGCATGGATTTGGCTTGTCGCCTATCAGCACGTTTAGGTGAGCGACTTGCCGCTCAAGCTTGGCAAGTCAATGCAGAGCAAACCATTTGTCGTGGCGCTTCCGCGAGTCAGGATATTTTGCGTGATACGCCACGCATTCTTACTTTACTGGAAGAATGCGGTGATGCCATCGATGAAACACGTCATCAAGTTTTGCCAATGGCTATTGATGGTATTGAGCAAACGACACCAGCGATGGTTGATAAAGGCTTGATCGCCGTGGACTCTAATGCGGTGCCATTGGCGGAAGCAGAATTTATTTTGTCGGCGGGTAATGGTATTCACAATTGGGATCAGTTCCATGCCGCCGCCGCGGCGCTTGGAGCAACTGAAGGGGCCAGCCGTGTTGCGGTAGACGATGGCTTTATGCCTCGCACTCGACAAGTCGGGGCGTCAGGCACTTGGGTGACCGCGCGTGTCTATTTGGCGGTGGGGATTTCCGGTGCGATCCAGCATATGCAAGGGATTGGGCAATGCGACAAGGTGGTAGCGATTAATACCGATGTGGGTTGCGATATGGTAAAGCGGGCTGATCTGGCGGTCATTGCGGACAGCGAAGATGTCTTAGCCGAATTGATTCAACTTGCTCAGCATTATTCCTTATCTAAAGGCCAAGAGGAGAAAAGCGATGCAGCCTAATATCAATGTGGTTTCTTTAGTATCGATAGGGCGCCACCCACAGTCTGGCCGTGCTCGCCGTGCTGAACAAGATGGCCGAGCCGTTGAACTTGGTTTAACACTGGCGGGCCAATCTTTAACTGTGGTTCATGCTGGTAATGCGAAAGAACCTGTGCTTCGCCAATACGCTGGTATGGGATTGCCTTCTCTAACGGTTTTGGAACAGTCTGAGGGTTGCGATGCCTTGCCTGTCCTGATGTCATTTTTACAGGATAAATCTGTTGATGTCGTACTAACAGGGGTTCGCGCCGAAGGAGGGGAGTCCTCAGGGATGTTGCCGTATTTATTGGCTGAAAAATTAGGTTGGCCGTTAGTTCCTCGTGTGGCAGAGGTTTTAGAGATTAAAAACGGTGAGGCAGAAGTGCTTCTGGCATTACCTCGTGGTCAGCGTCGAGCGGTGACGGTTAAATTGCCTTTTATTGCCAGTGTTGATAATGCCGCGCAAGAGGCACGTCAATCGGCGTTTGGACCTGGTTTAAGAGCGGATTTCAACGTGTTAGATGTTGACTCGGTGGTTGATGAAGCCGCAAGCCAATGGCAAATCAGTGCGGCTAAGCCACGTCCTAAGCGCATTAAAGTAGCAAAAGCTAAAACGGCAGCCGATCGAATGAAAGTCGCCACGGCGAAACCTGTTGGCGGTGGTGGCAAAGTCATGAAAGACGAAACCACGACTGAAAAAGCACAAGCAATTTTTGATCTTTTAATAGAAGAAAAAGTGATTCGCTAAAGGACTATTTAGGTATAAGCTATGCCACCTTTTGTTATTGATTGAACAGTTTTTGTTGGTAGGTACATAATATGATGATTGTAGATTTGGTCGATGAGGTTGATTTTAAAGACAGGCTCATCGCACTTGGTGCCCCAGTGACTCAAGAGCAAAGTCTAATGGAAGTTCAGACTGCCGTTTTGTCATGGTTGCAAGCTTACCCAGAGCAAATCCCCTTCATTAAAGATCTTTGCAAGGAAATGCAAAAAGATCATGTTACGGTTTTACCTGCCGTCTCTAATGTAATGGTTGCGTTTGGTTAAATGTTTAATGTAACGCCTAGAATGACGCGCTAAAAAAGGGCAAATTTTAGGAATCTATTTTGTTTTATGGATTTCTATTAAAAATACATTTTTAGACTATATTTTTTAATAGAAGTGATGGTTTAAGTTCAGAGAATCCAGTATTTTATTCCTGTTTAGAAAATAAAAATTCAATCAAATTGCGAGTTTTTAATAGTAATTTATTATTGGTGGTTTGTTTCTTATTGGACAAGACGTACTGATGTATAAATTCTTTCGTTACTCGTATTTTGACCTAAATTTATTTTATTAATATGGAAATTAATATGTTTGGAAGTATGACATGAAAATCAAAACAAAATTACTGATTGCCTTTTCAATTGCCACTGTTCTACCTGTTTTAATTGTTAGTTCAATTACCGCTTTTCTTGCCTCTGATCAAGCCCTTAAAACCTTTTCACAAAATAGTGGGCAAACATTAAGTGCGGTCGAAAAATCCTTTGACCAGTTTATGAGTGACATAAAATCTGTAGTAGGGTTTATGGCCGACAGCGATGCGGTTGCCGATCCTAATGCTATGCCTTTAACCACCTATCACGAAAAACAAGGTAAAGCGCCTAGCCTTATTGCACAGCAAAATGGTGGTCGAGAGGCGGAAGTGTTTAATTTGTTTGAAGCGATTGGTAAAAATAACCCAAATTACGTTTATGTTTATATGGGGGATGATGCCGATGGTTATTTAGAGTGGCCAGGAACGTATGAGTACGCAGAATGGCATCCTAAACAGCGTGGTTGGTATACAAGAGCGATGGAAAATCCTGGCAAGGTGGCGTTGCGAGACGCTTATTATTGGGAACCAGACGATGCTGTGTATGTTTCTGCTGTACGAACGTATCAAAAAGGCAATGCCGTTGGTGGTGTTGTGGCCGTTGATGTATCCATTAAAACTTTAACGGAAATGGCCAATAAAACTAAGCTAGGCACTACCGGCAGCATTATGGTGATTGAAAATACGGGAACTGTTTTAGTTGATGCCCTTAATGCTGATAATAATTTTAAGAAAATCAGTAATCTAACGGGCGATGCTTATCAAAAAATAGCACAAACATCCTCTGGTTTAATTGATTTTTCGTTAAATGGCGTTGATTATTACGCCAACGTTTTTACCTCGCCTAATTTGAAATGGAAGTTTGTGGGTCTCATGCCTGCATCTGAAATTTATGCCAGTACAATGGAATTGATTAAAACCACTGGGATTGTATGTATCTTGCTTTTGCTTGTGTTTGCTGTGGTTGCTTACATGATGGCAAAAAGTCTCATTACGCCTATTGAATCCGTTTCTAGTCATCTGCGTGTTTTGGCAGAAGGGGAAGGCGATCTCACTTCAAAAATCGACATTCAGACAAATGATGAAACGGGTACGCTCTCTAACTGGTTTAATCAATTCATTGAATCCACTCGGGCGCTGATTTTAGGCATTAAAAAATCCAGTATGCAGATAGACAAGATTGCGGCAGAAACCTCCTCTAAAGCGAGTGACGTTGCGCAAGCAGCAACAAAACAGTTGCAATCCATCGAGCTGATTTCCGAGGCGGGTCAACAGATGCTGATTGCTTCGAATGAGGCGGCGGAAAGTTGTGCCAATTCGGCGCAGTTTTCTGAAAAAGGTTTGGAAACGACGATAGCGGGAAAAAACCTTCTTAAAAACAGCGCGGAAGGCGTCAACCGTTTAGGCTCGCGTCTAAAAGAATCGAATTAGATTATTACTGAGTTGCAAAAAGAAACGACGAACATCAATCAGATACTGTCAACCATTCAGGCGATTGCTGAACAAACCAACTTACTGGCTTTGAACGCAGCGATTGAGGCTGCACGTGCGGGTGAGCAGGGTCGTGGTTTTGCGGTGGTTGCTGACGAAGTTCGTACTTTGGCGGGACGGACACAAGAATCGACAGAACAGATTAGTAATATTCTAGGTTTGCTGGCGAGTCGAACCAAGCAGGCATCGGATTCCATGGTGACCAGTTTGGCAGAATCGGAAAGTGCTATGAGTTTATCCGACCAAGCGCTGAATTCCTTTGAACAGATTGAAGAAGTGGTCAAGCAAATGCGTGATATGACCATGCAAACGGCCGCGTCTGCTGAAGAGCAGCGCGCTGTCACTGAAGGTGTGAATGCCAATATCAATGCTATCAGCGAATCGGCGCATCGTGTTTCCGGTATTTCTGGTGACGTTGCCGAGCTTTGTCGTAAGCAGGACTTGTTGAGTAAAGAGCTACACTCCATGGTGGTTCGATTCCGCACTGAATAAAGCGAAGCAATGATTTGATATAAAACACAGAAAAGGCCACTTGATTGCAGTGGTCTTTTTTTATGGTTTTTATGGCGTTTTTTGGTATGGGTTGACAACGCAAGCGAGACGATTGGTATAAATACAAAAGAATTGTTTTTAAAAATGAAGTAATAACGATTATCATATGTGTCTAAACTTATTAATAAAGGTATCACTATGGTTAAGTCGTTTGTAATGCTTTTGTTCGCTTTTTGTGTGAGTGCAACTTGGGCTGGTCAAGTTACTGTGAAAGATGTCCTTGATCGTGAGGTGACTTTCAATGCACCAGCACAACGTGTCATTGTTGGGTTTTATCCTGAGGATTATATGGCTATCGGTACGGAAGCCGCTTACGACAAAGTTGTGGGGATGTCGAAATACATCTGGGAAGCGCGTCCGGCTAATTGGGAAATGTATGTGAAGCATCGCCCTTCATTACAAGATATCCCGGAAATCGGTCGTGTTGATACGCAAACTTTTTCCGTTGAAAAAGTGATTAGCTTGAACCCCGATGTATTGATGTTGGCTGATTGGCAATACAAGGGACTAGGGACGGATATTGAGCGTCTTGAAAGTGCGGGTATCAAGGTGATCGTGGTCGATTACAACGCTCAAACGTTAGAGCGTCATGTAAAAAGTACCGAGTTGATTGGGGTGATTACTGGTCAAGAAAAACGTGCTGCCACTATTGCTGCTGAATACACAAAAACCGTTGAAATGGTGAGCAAACGTCTAGCAGAGGCTAATTTGCCAGCGCCAAAAGTGTACACAGAATTTGGTTCATCAGGTGTACAAGAGCTGGGTTTTACCTTTGGTAAAAACATGTGGGGGGCGATCTCTACTATAGCGGGTGGCGACAATATTTCTGCACCTTTTGTTGAATGGTGGGGCAAGTTAAATCCTGAGCAGGTAATCGCTTCTAACCCTGATGTGATCATCATTACGGGTTATGAAACGGGTAAAGGCACGGATTCCATGGTGATGGGGCAAGGTGTTGATGAGGCTGAAGCTCGTAAGCGTTTGGAAGGTTACAAAGATCGTCTAGGCTGGTCGTCCATCGCGGCGGTGCAAAATAATCGACTATATGGTGCTTATCATGGTGCATGCCGTACTATTTTAGACGCCGCCATGATTGAATTCTACGCAAAAGCCATGTACCCAGAAGTGTTTTCAGATTTAAATCCAGAACAAGCGTATTTGGATTTTTACAAAAAGTATCTTCCAGTGACACCTGAAGGCACGTTTACCTTAACTTTATAAGCGACGTTTCTTTAGTAAAAAAGGGCCGTTTTATTGGGATATTAGAACGGCCCTTTTTTTATTTCAGTAGGGTGTAAAAAATCGGGAACTAACGAAATACATAACGTGTGATTTGTTGGTATGTATTGTCTGGTGTCAGCAGAATAGGCGGAAAATGTGACTGGTGGACGGCATCGGGCCAATGTTGTGCTTCTAGCGCAAGGCCTGCGTAAGCGGTCAGTTCACCTTGGTTGATGTTCGACTCGGCGCTCAGTTGTATGTGGCGACCATCATAGACTTGCAGTCCCGGTTCTGTCGTTTGATAATCTAGACTGAGTCCTGTTATTGGTGCTTTGAGTGTTGCTGCCGTTTGAATGGGGAGATTGGCCAGAGAAAGGCAGAAGTTGGTGTCGAGCCCCGGGTAATCTTCACGGCCAATATTTCGTAGTTGATTAAAATCAAAAGCACTGCCTTCTGTGGGCGTTACTTCTCCAGTAGGAATGAGCTCGTTATCGACCGGTAAATAGTGATCGGCTTTGATGTGAAGTTGGTGATCTAAAATAGAGCCTGTGCCATCAAGATTAAGATAACTGTGTCCCGCAAAATTACAGAGGGTTAGTTTATCGGTGGTGGCGGTAATTTCCATTTCTAAACTGCTATCAATTAGGCGATAAAAAACATTGACTATCATGTTGCCAGGATAACCCATTTCACCATCCGCCAGTTTTGTTTGCAGTTGCACGCAGTCATCGGTTTGTTCAACGATGGTCCAATTTTTACTGCCTGTGCCAGCGGGACCACCGTGCAAATGGTGAGACTCCGGTAAAGTTAATGGCAATTGATACGTCTTGCCGTCAATCATCGCATGGCCTCTGGCGGTACGATTGGCAACTCGGCCGACAACGGCACCAAAGTATTTAGCGTTGCCAAGATAATCCGCAAGATTAGACGAACCTAATACGAGCGAATGCGGGTAGCCTTTTAAATGGATGGATTGGATGCTGGCCCCCAAGGTTAAAATCGATACCTTGAGTTGTGAGTTTGTCAGCAAAATACGCTGAACTTGGTGCAAATCTGGCGCTAAATTCACGTGTGTATCCTTTTTAAAGTAATACTAGAGAGCCTGTTTTTTTGTTGTTCTGCTAGTATCAACGAGTCATTATAATAGTTAGTCATAACTGCGATAATGCGCTGTTTTGGATAAGTCGTCGATAAATTTATTATTGTTAAATGAATACATCATAAATTATGAGTTAAAAAGCGAGTATGAGAGTTTTCTTTGAATACGAATAAGGAAAGTTTCTAAAGATAAGCGACTTAAAGTAACACTATTTTGGCCGCTTATCGATAAAAAAGACTATATTTCAGATTATTACGCCAGCGGTCCACCGACGATGGTGGTACGCAGGCCGGCAATAATGTTTTCACCGGTTTCTTGTCTGAGTTCGTCGTACCAAGCTTGGGTTTCTCGCATGTCTTTACCGTGGGTAACATCACAACGTTTACGCGCTTTTAAAACAAGGTCTTTCACACGGAAGCGGCGTGCTTCTTCATAGTTTTGTAAGGCTTCCATTACCCCTGAAAGTGTTTTTGTTTTGTCTGACCAGAATTGTTCTCTAAAACACTGACCAAGGACAACGGCGTCTTCTAGTGCCGAGCAACCACCTTGTCCAATGTCTGGGGTGGTGCTGTGGGCGGCATCTCCCAGTAGGGCGATCTTGCCTTTTACTAAGGTGTCGAAGGGGTCAATATCATGAATTTCAATGCGGTTTGTGGTGTTGGGGTTAATGGCCGCAATCAGTTTTTGCACAGGTTCAGTCCAGCCTGCAAAGTAGCGAGTGAGATCCGCGACTAAGGTGCTTCTGTCTTCTGCCAGGCCTTTTGGTAAGGGCACATCAAAGAAGAAGTAAAAACGACCATCTGCAATGGGCATGATAGAAACACGCTTGCCTTCACCCACGAAAGTGGTCCATTGATCCGCTGGGGCGATGCTTTCGTCTATTTCGACTAGGCCGTTCCAATTCACATAGCCCGCATAACGGCGTTCAGTGTGATAGCCAATCACATCAGCGCGAACGGCTGAGTGAGTGCCGTCAGCCGCAATCATAAAATCGCCCGTGGCTTCGCTGCCATCGGTAAAATAAGCGGTGACTCCGGTATCCGTTTGAACCACTTTTTCTATGCGTTTACCAAATTGGATTTTATCTTGTCCCCACCAGTCGATCATTTGGCTTTGTAGGTCTGCTCGTGATACAGGACAAGGGCGTTCTCCTACGGCGTCTACCAAAGGCGCTAGACTGAATTGCGTCATAACGCTGCCCGTTATGCCGCCATGGTAGGCCATGTTGTGCATTGGGCCGCCAAGATCATCCATAATATGACCCATGCCTAAATGCTTCATGCATTTTACACCGTTAGACCAAATAGAGAGTGCGGCGCCAACGGGTTTAATTTCTTTTACAGCTTCAAAAATCTCGCATTCAATGCCTTGCTGTTTTAAAGCCGCTGCCGCAGACATGCCACCGATGCCGGCGCCGATAATAAGTGCTTTCATCTCATTCTCCTTTAATCTTGCGCCTTATTAAGGTGTTTTGGCGCATTTTCAATCTTTTGTTAAAGAAGTAAATGGCAATAAATATGCCATGAAACAAATGAGTCTATGTTTTTATTTGTGAAACCTTTGTTTTAGGGCCTTGGTCATTTTTGTTGTCGGGTCAAAGAAGAAACTCTCTTGCTTTCTTCTTTGACCGATGGGACAGAAAGTGGCTTATCTTGGTGCGGTTTTTGTACATGTTGCGCTATTCTGGCTCGCTTAGTTGTCTCTGCTTGCTAAACGATCGGTGACTAGCTACCGCGATAAGTACTGTAGGAATAAGGCGAAACCAGTAGGGGGATATGGTAATGAGCATTGTCGTCACTGATGCCAAAACGAATCACCACAGTATTTAAAAAGCTTGGAGTTTTGGTGTCGTCGTTGTTGTTAGGGAGGTCGCTGTGATTAAAATACTCATCAATGGCAAATTCCAGTTCATACACGCCCACTGTGAAATCATCGTCTTGAAGTAATGGCTGATCACAGCGTCCATCGTTGTTGGACAGCGTGCTGTGAATGCGTTGTCGTTGTCCGTCTGCGGTGTGTTTATAAAGGTGTATTTTGACACCTACTGCGGCAATGCCTTTGGTGGTGTCTAGAATGTGTGTGGTTAAGTATCCCATTGTTTTTCCTTTGTGTTTTTTGAGGTGATTGGGTTATCTTGCCTATTTTTTGCAAGTAGCACAGTAATAAGTGAAAAGTGCCTGAAAATATTGTTTCATAGACATCAATATTTGTGCCATGTGTTTCTATGGTATCGAGGTTTTGTTTGTCAGCGCTGTTTTTGTAGAATCGTTGGAATTTGGAGTTTTACCATGCACGACCCGTTAAACACACTTAATCAATTAAATGAAGCCGACTTTATTGCATTATTCAGCCGAATTTATGAGCATTCTAGCTGGGTGGCAGAAGAATTGTGGCGTCAAAAGGCGGCGCATCCAAGTGAGTATTTTGACAGCATAGACAAAATTCAAACTGCCATGGCCCATATCGTAGAGCAAAGCAGTGATGAGCAAAAATTGATATTACTACGCGCACACCCTGATTTGGCGGGTAAGGCAGCTTTGGCTGGTGAACTGACGCAGGAATCGACGTCTGAGCAAGCGGGTGCTGGGCTGGATCAATGCTCAGAAGAAGAACTGGCGTATTTTCTACAATTGAACGATACCTATCGGGAGAAGTTTGGCTTTCCCTTCATCATGGCCGTAAAAGGCGCGACCAAGGATCAGATACTTGCAGGCTTTGAAGCCAGAACGCCCAATGACTGGCAAACAGAGTTTGACCGCGCCATGAGCGAAGTGCATAAAATTGCAGGGTTTAGATTGGCGGATTTGTAGCATTATTTTAAGGCGTTCATAAAAGACCACCATCGATCTGCTGTTAAAATCGATAGTGGTTTTTGTTCACGAGCTGTGAAAGCTGAGCGCTTATTTATCGACAAAGTTCGCTTGAATGCGTTGGGTTAGAAAGTCTGCCGCGCTGATAGGTTGGTAGCGTTTCGCTGGACCTTGGATAATCTGCGTTTTATTGGCTTGGCAGAAAAAAGCGATGGAGTGACGGCTGCCGCAGTATTCGTCGACACGTGGTAAGCGTACCCTATGCAGGTTGGATTTAAGTTGGTCATCGCTCCAGCGCATCAACATATCGCCAATGTTACAGGTAATCACATCACCGATAGGTGGAATGTTGGTCCAGCGTTGGGTTTGAGCCTCAGCGCCAGGGCAGACTTGTAAACCGCCGTGGCCTTCATGTTGGAACAATAGCGTTAAACAATCGAAATCCGTATGGGCGCCAGCGCGCCAAATATTACCCTGTTCTGTTACCCCTTCGGTGGCGTAATAGTGCAGCAAGCGGAGGGTACTTTGGTAATCTGCTTGGCGTGGGTCGTGAGCTTTAGTAAAAAAATCTCGATCAAAGCCGAGTTTGTCCGCAAAGCAAGATAATACCTTCATGCCCACTTCCCAGCATTGTTTTTCAAAGCGCAGGGTGTTGGCTGCAAAATTGGGCAGTTCCTCTTCAGTTGGCCACAAATTATCCATGTGATATTGGGTAATCTGATAAGACTCTTTTTGATCTTTGGTGCCCGTAGAAGGGCGGATTTGACTGCGGCTTTCCCAACCCGCGTTGACGCCTTTGGGTCTGGGGTATTGGCTTTTAATGCTTTCAGGTAGGTTGAAAAAACGTTCCGATTCGCTAAAGGCCGCGGCTATTTCTTGTGGGGCAATGCCGTGATGGCTTAATTGAAAAAAGCCTATTTCGGTGGCCGCCAGCCAGAGTTGCTCGGTGATTTCTTCTCGGCGATTTTCAAAATCGCTCATGTCAATAATGCGAATCTCTCGGTCGTTGGTATCTTCGCCAGCCCCACCAAACGTGGTTTCGCGTTGCAGTTCTTCAAGTGAATATGAATGTGTCATGGTTTTCTCCCATTCTCCTAGGGTTAAAATAACTAGGTGTTTTGCCTAGTGGAAAATGGAGCAATGACCTGATGCATTTCCTCTGAAAGACATCTGACAGCTTCTACTCCGGTTGTTTTCTATTGCTTAGTTCATGGTCGGTTTTCGTGACCGCTTTTATTTACCAGACACCTTCATGCAATTTTGCGGCCTCTTCTTCAAGACAAGGGCCGATGACTTCCACTTGACGTTGTCCAGATTCAAATACAGTGCGACAAGGCAAAGCCAAAGTAGGATTTTCTGGGTGATTGCCGGTGATGTGTTTTAAGCGGTCTTCGCTCAATCCGTATACCAGACGTCCGAGTCCTGCCCAATAGGCGGAGCCGGCGCACATCGCACAGGGCTCAGCAGAGACATACATGGTGCATTTCGCCATAAAGTCAGGGCGATACGCCTTGCTAGCACGCGTCATTAACTTGCGTTCTGCGTGGCCTGTCATATCGAAATTAGGCAAGTAGCCGTTAACTTGCGTCATGAGTACATTGTTTTGATCGTCAACCAAGATCGCCGCAAACGGGTGAATACCCTGTTGCTTGGCTTCCTCGGCAAGCGCAAAGCTCTGGCGTAAAAAATCGGTGTCTTTAGTGTTTAATGTCATATCTGTCTCTACCTATATCTCTGCGATGTTATGAGCGCAATAATCGTAAGTTATTTCTTCTTAGGAAGGCTCCACGGAAAAAACCACGCCTGAATCCATTGAATCGATTTAAACAGCAGCAAGCTGATGATCGACAAGAAGATAAGCCCCGCGAACGCTTGTGGAATTTTAAAGAACGAGGTGGAAAATTGAATGAAATAGCCTAAGCCTTCTTCCGCTGCGACGAATTCTGCCACCACCGCACCGATAATCGCCAAGGTAATAGAAACACGAAGCCCACTAAAAATATGAGGAATCGCATACGGAATACGAATCTGCCAGGTTTCTCGATAACGCGGAGCGCGCAAGGATTGGCTGAGCTCGATCATTTCTGGCGGCGTTTCCAACATGCCTGTTGTGGTGGATACCACCAGAGGGAAGAAGGTGATCAAGCAAGTGATCAGCACGCGAGAGGGATCGTCGGTGCCAAGTAATACGATGATCAAAGGCGCAACGGCTACGACCGGCGTAGATTGAATCACGATCAAAGCCGGATACAGCACGCGGTTCATCAATTGCGAACGCATCATGCCAATCGAAAGTGGAATCGCTATGACGATAGACAAGGCAAAGCCCATCAAAGCTACACGTAATGTGGCCCAAAGGTGCGTTAGCCAGCGAGAAAATTCCACGTCAAAAAACGCCATAAATATCGCGGACGGTGATGGCAGAATATAATTTGGCACATTACCGAAACGACAGATTAATTCCCATAACAGAACAAGGCCGATAAAGAACAAGGCGGGCGCGAAACGATTTGCTTGCTGTGCAAGCCAAGAGTTAGGCAGGTACGTTGGGTTCATAAATATAGCCTCTAATTTTGTCAGTTAGCTCGGCAAAGCGTGGCGAGTTAATGGTCTTTGCAGAACGTGGGCGCGGTAAGTCCACTTCGATCAAATCCAACACGGTGCCAGGGCGCTTGCTCATGACCAAAATGCGATCAGACAACAGCACGGCTTCACTAATGGAGTGCGTGATAAACAACACGGTTTTTGGATGCTCTTTCCAGATAGCGAGCAGATCAAAACCGATTTGTTCTCGTGTTAAGGCATCTAGCGCCGAGAAGGGTTCATCCATTAATAAAATGTCTGGGTTGAGCAAAAGGGCACGTACAATACCAACGCGCTGCTGCATACCACCGGATAACTCGTCTGGCATCTTGTCTGCAAATTGCGTTAAACCGGCCATTTCTAGCAATTCATTGGCGCGTTTTTCATCACTGGCAGAATAGCTGCCATACTTGTGTTTGAGCGGAAACAACACATTTTTACGCACGGTTAGCCAAGGCAATAAATTGGCTTTTTGAAACACAATACCCACGTCATCGCGGGGTTCGGTGACGGGTAAATTGAACACTGAAACGTGCCCATGGGATGGAATCAGTAAGCCTGCCACCATGCGCAATAGGGTGGATTTACCGCACCCAGAAGGTCCTACCACCGCCACGAATTCGTGGCGATGAATATCCAGATCGATACCTTGAACGACCATGGGTGTTTCTGGGCGTGGGTCATATTTATGACCCACTCCTTTCATGCTGACGTAAGCTGCTTTAGCACTGCCATCCGTCATGTTCTTGTCTTCTATGGTGCTGTTGTATTGCATTTGGCTACTCCGGCTTAAAGTGGTTGTTGACTGCCGTTGCAGGATCGAGCGCGTCTTTTGAGAGACCATTGGCTTCTGCCACGTATTCCCATGTTTTTTGAATGCGTTCGTCAGTGAAATTGCCAAAGCCGTCTTGTGTTGTCACGTCGTTGTAGACCAAGTTATAAATGCTCTTAATTTGGGCAGAAACGATACTGGCATCCACTTCAGGCACCATTTTGTGCAGGTCGATACCGGCTTGGTCGGGGTTGGCGTAGGTATACTCGATGGATTTGGCAAAGGCTTTAATAAAGCGTTTAGCGACATCGGGACGTTCGGTTAGGAACTTCTCAGACGCCAAAACAGACGAGCTATAAAGCGATAGACCTGAATTCGACCAGGGCATTTCGATCAGCTCTTTGCCTGCGCTTTTTGCTTGTGCGTCATAAAGTGCTGTGTTGGTGACCCAAGCGATAATGGCATCAGTGCTGCCCGTTATCATCATTGGCGCAAGCGCCCCCGGATCGGATTTCACTAGCTGAATGTCCGTTTCGCTCAAACCGTTTTGCTGCAATACTAAGGGTAAAAACGCATTCGATGAGGTGAAAGGTGAGGTGGCGACTTTTTTGCCTTTCAAATCTTTAATAGAGGTGATGCCACTGCTTTTAAGTACGAAGAACGCGTGAGGTGCTTGCGTGAAGTAGGGATAGACGGCGACGACAGGCACATTATCTAGGGCTTTTGCGGCCATTAATACACCAATGTCGGAACTGCCAATATCGGATTGGCCTGTGGCTAGCTTGGTCAATGCATCGGTGGAGCCGCGACCACTGGCGATTTTGACTTCTAAGTCTTCATCCGCAAAGAAACCTTGTTGAATGCCCACATAAACAGGCGCTTTGTCACCGCCAGGAATCCAATCTAACTGAAACGTCACCTGATCCGCAGCCATGGCCGAAACACTTGAGACAAGACTGGCTAAAAGAGTCAATCGGATTGCTGTTTTCTTTACCTTACTCATAACCTTACTCCATACAATTAATAGGGGATAAAGACCCACTTGTTTCATAATATTGAAATATAGCAACAATCGTTCCATTTATCGTGAGGATGAAATATGTTTCTTAACCTATTGAATTTTAATAATTAAATTGAAATATTGGTGTTAGACTGAGGATTTTGGATATCGATATCGCCCCAAATTAGTGCGCAAAAAGATAGAAATTGTTTTTTTGGTATGGAGTGGTGTTACTTTTGGTTAAGTTGCCTATACCTCTATTAAATAAACTGTTAATTTAACTAAAATTAATTTTACCTAATACATTAAATGGAATTATTAAAAAATACATTTTTATAAGCAGGTTCCATGAATAAGTTGTTAAATTCTAGTTATTGGATAATAATTTTTAAATTCGCAAGGAGGAAAAAAAATATACTTGCTTTCACTTTGGTCTCAGTCTTAGGCTTTTTCCTAACGCTTTTGGCCATTTGTGTTTTTAAAATTGAAGTCGCTGATCGAGAACTACATGACTATGGTGAAAGTCTTTTAACGCGGATAATAATGATAGAAGATGAAGCGAAAAAAACACTTATGGAGATCCAGAGTATTGAGGACGCTAGCTGCTCTGAAGGCTACATTGAAAAACTTCGTTTCATACACTTAAATGCAACCTATATAACAAATTTGGGCTATGTGTCTGACGCTGGTGTTGATTGTGATGTTATTTTTGGTAAGAACTCCCCCCCTTCATTGCTTCCACACTCCGACTTTATACTTAATGATGGTTCACTATATTGGTCTTCTTTATCCAGGAACTCAGAAAATGTTGGTGTGCGAGGGATAAGTAAAGATAACGCAATTGTCTTTATTCGCAAATCTGAAATGGCTGATATATATAATCGTTATCCTTTTAATACATCACGAATTGAAACATACGACGGTTCATTTATCTTTCATAATTCACCAAAAAATGTGGATGCGCGTCAAACAAAAATCGCCTCCAGTGAGTTTAGTCATAGTAGTAATAAACGAATATGTAATATAGAAAGAAATTTATGCGTAATGGTGGTAGGCCCTTTCATTGCTGAATGGGAAATACCTTATTCAATTTTTTTTATTGCTATATGCGGCGGTATTATTTTTGGGGTAATTATGTTGCCCTTTATTTTTTTTGTGGAATCTCGTCCTTTACTAAGGCAGTTGCGTCGTGATGTAAAAAATGGCTATATTTCGACAGTTTTTCAGCCATTAGTTCGTATGAGCGATGGCGAAGTGATTGGCGTTGAGGCTCTTGCTCGATGGAGTGACGAAGAGGGTAATGTTATTTCTCCTGACGTTTTTATTGAACTGGCTGAAAGTGATAAGTTAATTTGTGATATTACAAAAATTATAATATCTAAAACTTTGTATGCGTTGTTGAGTAGGTTACGTGATGAAAACGAGTTTTACGTTAGTATAAATATTTCCGTGCAAGACTTAGAATCTGACATGTTTCAAGACTTTTTGGAAAGTGAGACGGCTAGATACGCTATATCGCCATCTAGAGTTGTCCTTGAGCTTACGGAAAGAAGTACGATGGAGCTTGCAAAGATAGAGATGAAAGTGAATGCATTACGTCAAGCCGGGTATCGAGTATTTCTAGATGATTTTGGCTCGGGGTACTCTGGTCTGGCTTATCTTTCGCAACTTCCAGTGGATGCAATAAAAGTAGATAAGTTATTTACGCAAGCGGTTACTACTCAATCGACAGGTACCATTTTATTGCATGAGATTTGCCAAATAGCTCAAAATATGCAAATTGATCTAATATTTGAGGGAGTTGAGACTGAGGAACAGGCAATAATGCTTTCTAAGATTGCGCCGTGCCAAGTGGGGCAGGGCTGGTTATATGGAAGGCCAATGGAGGCATATAGGATTCCCCGTGGTAATTACACATCATTGTCTAGTGTATAAGGTATTGCTTAATACCTTTTATTTGTTTCTAGATGCAAAAAATTTTTTAGATCAGAAGTATTTAAGCCGTTCTTCTGGTGAATTTTAACTTCATGCAAGATCTATTAAGTTTTTGCTAATGTAACACGTTAAACTTAGCTCTTTTAAGGGCTTGTCTACGATTCCCACCTTGGTGTGCGAACTAGGGTGGTTCTATCATCATAAAGTGTGTGTCGGATTGTGCCAGCCTAACTCTCCCGTTTCTTTTAGAATTCTTACCGATTGACCGTTAGGCTCGGCAATGATCTTTGGCGCCCATTCTTCTGATAGCAGCGTAAATTGTTCTCTAATATTAAGTTTATTGATCATGTCCACCTTGGTTACTTGCTTAAACCCATTTAATGATAATGAAACCCATTTGCAAGTATTTCTAGGGCATTAATTGTTCTTTATGAATGCGATTCATGTTCTGATTGGAGGATGACGCTTTTACATTGCAAAATGGATTGTTCATAGGAGAATATTAGTTTTTAATTAAATTTTGTACGATTGGTCAGGTTTTTGCATTTAAACTATTATTCTATAGACCATTTAAATAAGGAGAGCGCTTTGCAATTTATACTGAACGATGAGCTCATCGATGATAACACGCTCCCTAGCGACTTTACGGCATTACGCTACTTAAGAGAAAAACGCGGATTGATGGGAACAAAAGAAGGCTGTGCGTCTGGCGATTGTGGTGCGTGCACGCTGCTTGTTGGTGCACTGGAAGACGGGGAGCTAACGTATTCCACTCTCAATTCGTGCGTCACGCCGATGTAATCCCTAGCCGGCAAGCACGTTGTTTCGGTTGAGTACTTGTCTAAGTCGGGAGAATTGCATCCTGCTCAACAAGCCATGGTGGCTTGTCATGGTTCGCAGTGTGGCTTCTGTACACCGGGCTTTGTGTTGTCTTTGGCTGGGCTTTATGAAAAGACACAGCGCAGCGAACAGACCATCGACCGCGAAGCGGTTTGTGATGCGATCTCTGGTAATTTGTGTCGTTGCACAGGTTATCGCCCGATCATTGAGGCGGGCTTGTCCATGACTAAAGAGCCCATGATCAAGGTGCAGGACGCTAAAGAAACGCCTTTTGTTGAGCTAATGAGTAAAAACGACCGGGTTAAAACCCAGCTTGAACGCTTGCAAACAGAACCCAAAAACAGCCGTAATTACCTGCAACCGAACGATTTAGAGCAACTTGCTCATGCGCTCAAATCCCATCCAGACGCTGTTTTAATCGCAGGCGGTACGGATTTGATGCTGGAAAATACTCAGCGTTATCGTGATTTTAATACCTTGATCGATGTGTCGAGTGTGGTTGAACTAAAGCACTTACAGATTGGCGAAGCGGCTTTAACCATTGGCGCGTCTGTCACCTACAGTGAATTGGAAGACTTCAGCAAGCCCCTTTATCCGCAGATGAACGCTTTATTAAGCCGAATTGCTTCACGACAAATTCGTAACCGTGGCACCATTGGCGGCAACGTCGCAAATGCTTCACCGATTGCCGATTTACCGCCTCTGTTGCTGGCGTTTGATGCCAACATTCAGTTATTGAAACACGATGGCAGCACAAGAGCGGTGAACATTGCGGATTTTTACTTAGGTTATAAGAAAACCCAATTAGCAAGCGATGAAATAATCGCTTCGTTTGAATTGTCTCTGAATAAACTGGCGCAATTTCACCGTTTTTATAAAGTATCGAAACGTATGGAAGACGACATTTCCAGTGTCATGTTGGCGGTTCGATTCGACGTGGATCATGGCAAATTAAGCGATGTACGCTTGGCGTTTGGCGGTATGGCAGCCACACCGATTCGAGGTTTAAAAGCAGAAGCTGCGCTGACTGGCAAAGCCATTAACGACGAACAAGGCTTAAACCAAGCCATCGACGCATTACGCAGCGAGTTAACCCCCATGAGCGACATGCGCGCCAGCGCGAAATACCGCTTGGACATGGCGTGTAACCTGATCCGTAAAGCATGGCTGGAACTTAACGGCACTGATGTAGTGACTTTTTCAGGACACGCGGTGAGTGATTCCATATTATCGACTGGCTTGGAGGCAAGCACTCATGCGTAAACTTCCACAAGATTTTACACTCGACACAAAAGCCTTTAAGAACGGCCTTTTGCCCGTTCATGAATCGGCGATTAAACACGTAACAGGTCAAGCCGTTTACATTGACGATATGCCAGAATGGCCGAACGAACTGCATGTGGCAACGGGGCTATCCACCGAAGCCCATGCCGATATCGTATCCATTAATTTGGATAAAGTTCGTGCCTACCCAGGTGTGGTCGATGTGATTTTACAGGCAGACATTCCGGGAGAAGTGGACGTGTCGCCTGTACTAAGCGGTGACTTACTATTGGCTGGCGATTTTGTGCACTTTATTGGGCAAGCGATTTTTGCGGTGGCAGCCACCAGTTTGCGCGCAGCGAAACAAGCTGCCGCTTTAGCGGAGATTGTCTATAAACCTCGCGAAGCCACCTTGCATCCTCGTCAATCACTGGAACGCCAAGAGTTTGTATTGCCAACGCACACCATAAGTTGTGGCGATGCCAAAAGCGTATTGGAAACCGCGCCAAACAAGCTAAAGTCGGATATGTACATCAAGGGCCAAGAGCATTTTTATTTGGAAGGGCAGATCAGCGTCGCCGTTCCCAATGAAGATGGCGGCGTGCAAGTATTCGCATCGTCTCAGCATCCTGCCGAAGTGCAAAAGCTGGTGGCTCGTGTGCTGGGTTTGCCCGTGGCACAAGTCTTGGTGGAAGTACGCCGTATGGGCGGTGGCTTTGGTGGTAAAGAATCCCAAGCGGCTGTGCTGGGCTGCATGGCCGCGGTGCTGGCGGTGCGAAATGGCTGCCCAGTAAAATATCGAATGCCGCGCCAAGATGACATGGTGCAAACGGGTAAACGCCATGATTTTTGGAACAGTTACCACGTGGGCTTTTCCGATGAAGGGGAAATCCTCGCTGCCGAATACGACATGGTGGGTAAATGCGGCTGTACCGCCGATTTATCAGATGGCGTGGTAGATCGCGCTATGTTCCATGCCGATAACGCCTACTTTTTACCGAATGCGCGTATCAGTGGGTATCGTGGTAAAACTCATACGGTTTCCAATACCGCGTTTCGTGGCTTTGGCGGGCCCAAAGGCGTGATCTTAGCGGAAAACGTCATTGAGGAAATCGCCTGTGCAGTAGGCAAAGATGCCTTAGATATTCGTAAGCTTAACTGCTACCAAGGGGAGAAAAACATCACGCCCTATGGTCAAAAAATCGAAGACGATGTTTTACTGAGTTTGATCGAAGAATTGGAAGCAAGCTCTAATTATCGTGCGCGCCGAGAAGCAATAAAGGCCTTCAACAAGAAAAACCCTTTCTTGAAAAAAGGCCTCGCGCTCACTCCCGTAAAATTCGGCATTTCCTTTACCTCCAAACATTTAAACCAAGGTGGTGCTTTGCTGCACATCTATACGGATGGCAGTGTGCACGTGAGTCATGGTGGAACGGAAATGGGGCAGGGCTTATACACCAAGGTGGCGCAAATTGTTGCCAAAGCGTTTGGCATTGATTACCAACGTGTCAACGTTGGATCAACCCGTACCGATAAAGTGCCAAATGCCTCGCCCACCGCCGCTTCTGCCGGAACCGATCTGAACGGCATGGCGGCACTGGACGCGGCCTTGACGATCAAAGGGCGCTTGCAGGAATTCGCCATGGAGCACTTCGGCATTGCTGCGGAGGATTTTGCGATTGAGAACGATCAAGTGGTTTTAGGCAGCGAGACCATGAGCTTCCCTGAATTCATTAAGTTGGCTTACATGAACCGCGTGTCTTTGTCGTCTACCGGGTTTTATAAAACACCGAAAATCGGTTATGACCGCAAAGCCGCCAAAGGCAGACCATTTTTGTACTTTGCCAATGGCGCGGCCGTGTCCGAAGTGATTGTTGATACCTTCACAGGGGAATACAAAGTCACGCAAGTCGATATTTTGCACGACGTAGGGGATTCGATTAACGCGGATTTGGACATTGGGCAGATCGAAGGCGCGTTTGTGCAGGGCATGGGCTGGCTCACCTCAGAAGAACTCAGCTGGGATGATAAAGGCCGTATCACCACCAACAGCCCAGCGAATTATAAAATCCCAACCTCGGCGGACATTCCTGAAAAATTCAACGTTAAATTGTTCGATCGACCCAACAGCGAAGAATCGGTGTATCGTTCTAAAGCCGTGGGCGAACCACCATTAATGCTGGGGATTTCCGTTTGGTGTGCGTTAAAAGACGCCTGCGCTTCGGTTGCCGACTACAAAATTTCGCCACCATTGGCCGTGCCAGCCACACCAGAAGCGGTGTATTACGCCATGCAAGCCGCGCAAAATCATCAAGCAAGTGAGGAAGCCCGCCTATGATGTCTTCCATGAGTTGGGTTCACGCGTTGCAAGAAGTGGAAAAAGCAGGCCAAGCTTGGGTGATCGCCACCGTGATCGGCACCCAAGGCTCGGCCCCTCGGGAATCCTCCAGCAAGATGATCATTACCGAGGAACACAGCTTCGACACCATAGGCGGCGGACAGCTGGAATACGCTGTCTGCCAAAAAGCCCGTGCCATGCTGCAAGACGCGTCTTCGCCTTCTCATGTGTTGGAAAACTTCCCCCTCGCCGCCAAGACCAATCAATGTTGCGGCGGCATGGTCAGCGTACTGCTGGAATACTTCCCAGAACCCGCCACTAAGATCACCATTTTTGGAATGGGTCATGTGGCGACCACCTTGGTGAATGTATTGGGCAACATGCAGGCGAAAATCTCATGGGTCGACAGCCGTGAAAACCTTGCTCAAGACCACAGTATCAAAGGCCTACCGAGCAACGTTACACCCTTTTTGTATGAATCTATGTTGGAACACATCGACCACATGAGCCACAACGAAATCACCATAGTCATGACCCACGACCACGCCTTGGATTATCAGCTAGTGGAAGCCTTATTGGATCGAAAAGACTGCCGATTCATCGGCTTAATTGGCTCGAAAACCAAAGCCCTACGCTTCAAAAAACGCCTCGTCAGCGCCTCCTTCAGCCAAACCGAAATCGACTCCGTCCATTGCCCCGTGGGACTAAACGAAATCACCGGCAAGAAACCCTTCGAAATCGCCATCTCCATCGCTGGGCAAATCATCCAAGTGACTCAAACCAAAACAGAAACAAAAAAGGGCAGTGGACTGACGTGGAAAGAAATTAACAACGCCCTCAATGATGAAAAGGAACAGGCTTAGCCCTGATTCCTGCGTAGGGCACGATTAGCGAAGCGGCTTTTTTTAAGGAAATGCCGTTGGTCATTACAGATTAACTTGTCTAAAATGCGACCAATTTTCTTTGGTTTTGTAAGTCACGGTCTCAACCCGACAACGTCATTATTCCTTCCCCTTATGTCTTCCAAGGGCTTGGTACTTTGAGTTAGTCTTTTGAAAATTTTATTACTACATTGCTATGCCCCAACTCTCGTGATAACTCGGTGGCATCTTCTATGTGTCCAATACGAGTGTATGAATATGAGGTATCAAAGGTTTTATAGAAGACCACTAGCGTGCGCGATCCCCACAACATGATATCTCCATTGTGAATGATCCCAGGTTGATAAGTATTTTTCGTCAGTGCATTTGATAAATCAAATTTCTTCTCATTACTGTTCAGATCCTCCATGTCTAGGGTCATTGGTAACAAAGTAGCAAATTCTTTTGCTGCGTCCGTATTGGCTAAGGTTGCGGCGAATCGACGTTCTCCAATGGTGATCCACATGTGAGTCTTCTTCGATTGAATTGATGTTGTTTGAGTTGTGCTCGATTCAATAGTTGGCTGCGTTGCATAGGCATCATTCAGTGTTGTTATAAACAGCAATGATAGAAAAAATTGTTTTAGGTTTAATGCATGTGATTGGCTCATTGTCGTGATTTCCTTAGCGGTAAGTTTAGAAGCATTATTGTGCTGGTGTGCGATAAGCTTGAAGCGTCAGAAAGGCACTAATGAGCAAGACGGCTGCGCTAGCAATAAAGGTGCTTTGATAGCCGTCTGCATCGAAGAGTATGCCTCCTATCGTTGAGCCTAACGCTATGGATAATTGAACCACGGCAACCATCAGACCGCCGCCTGCTTCAGCATTATCTGGCATTGCTTTCGCTAACCAAGTCCACCAAGCGACAGGTGCAGCAGTGGCGACCAGTCCCCACATTGCTAGCAATAAAGCGACGGGTACCACATAGCTTCCGGCTGGTATCAGTATTAGAGCAATGGCAGCCATAAAAACTGGGATGCCAATAAGTAGGCCGTATAGCGTGCGTTTTAGAATTAAGCTAATGATCAGCGTACCGATAAATCCTGAAAAACCAATGGTGAGCAATAGAAGAGACAGTGTTGATACGCTAGTCTGTGTAACGGTTTCAAGGAAAGGGCGTAGATAGGTAAATAGGGCAAACTGACCCATAAAGAAGGCACCGCATCCAGCCATACCATAGGCAACGGCACGGCTTTTTAGCGCCTTGAGAATATTGCCTGAACCTGATTTGCGCGCCTTTCCCTTCATAGAAGGTAATGCGATCCACTGCCAAATTAAGGTGATTAGTGCGATAGGTATGATGGCTAAAAATGCACCTCGCCACCCTACAATAGAGCCTAAATAACTTCCTAATGGCGCAGCAACTATCGTTGCTAGTGCGTTACCGCCATTAAAAATTGCCAAAGCTTTAGGAACTTTATTAGATGGAACTAACCGAATCGCCATAGCGGCTGACATTGACCAAAATCCGCCGATAACCACACCGATGAGCGCACGACCAATCATATAAGCTGGGTAGTTTGGAGCCAGCGCGACAATGCTTCCAGATATTCCCATCAAGACTGTTAGCACCAGCATTAATTTTTTGCGGTCCATAGTACCAATTAGCATAGGCAGTAAAAGGCTGGTTAGTACAGCAAAGGCACCAGAAATCGCGATACCTTGCCCTGCCATTCCCTCCGAAATTTGTAAGTCGCTGGCAATGGGCGTTAGTAGACTAACCGGCATAAACTCGGACGCTATCAACGTAAATACGCATAGTGACATGGCAAAAACGCCACTCCAATGAGCGGCGTTATCGACCTTGTTTGTTGATGTTCCATCACGAGTATCAGATGTGGTGAGTGCCATAGATTTTTGTTATGCCTTGATTGTTACAAAAAAGCACTATGCGAGCCTAAAGAGCGCGCATGGTACAGAAGTTACTTCAACTATTCCGATGCCGATTAGGCTAGGTGTTGCTTGAAGAAGCTTGTTAGTTTGTCAAACGGAATGACATCCATCTGATCATACAAATCGACATGGCTTGCCCCTGGAATGACCATCAACTCTTTTGGTTCAGCCGCATGTTCGTAAGCTGTTTTACTCATGTAGAGCGAGTGTGCCTTTTCGCCATGGATAAACAACACCGGACGAGGTGAAATCTCAGCAATATAGGTCAATAAAGGCATATTCATAAAAGATAATGGTGTCGTCTGTGACCAAGCATTACCAGAGTTGACCGCACGTGGGTGGTAGCCGCGAGGCGTCATGTAATAATCATGGTAGTCGACCATGAATTGCGGCTCACCGCCTTTTAATACATTGTAAGCGGCTTGGTAAGCTGGTGCTTCTTTGCCAGCATCTTGCCAACGCTGCTGGCTGAGCTGTTATAGTCCTTGTGTGCGTTGCTCAAGGGTGACGCTGTCGTTATAGCCTTTTGACATGACGCGAGTCATATCATACATGGTGCTGGCGACTACTGCTTTGACACGTTTATCAACGGCTACTGCATTCAATGCCATACCGCCCCAGCCACAAATACCAATCATTCCGATACGCTCACGATCCACATTGGTTTGCATGCCAATGCAATCTACGGCCGCGCTGAAATCTTCCGTATTGATATCTGGAGACGCGATATTACGAGGCGTACCACCACTTTCTCCTGTATAAGATGGATCAAACGCCAGCGTCACGAAGCCTCGTTCTGCCATGGTTTGTGCATATAGGCCAGAAGATTGCTCTTTCACAGCACCGAAAGGCCCACTTACAACAATGGCAGGTAACTTGCCAGAGGTATTTTTAGGCTGATAAAGATCGCCAGCAAGGGTAATGCCGTAGCGGTTTTTGAAGATGACTTTTTGATGATCAACCTTGTCACTTTTTGCGAATTTTTTGTCCCAGTCATTATTTAGTTTTATGGACGAAGCAAAGGCTTTACCTGTTGTAAGTGAGGCAACTCCCATTGCCACCATACCAGCTCCCGTTAATTTCATTAAATTACGACGGCCTTCATCAGGCACATCTTGTTGGGTAATAACATTGGTCGTTTTAGTCGGTTTATCCATGATCGTTCTCCAGATAAGTGAATGTTAGGCAAAAAAGCAGTTGAGCTAGGATTCACAAAGAGATATGTAACATCGTCTTTCTGAAAGCATTTATTAGAATCTAGTCTTGCAGCTCTGGTGATTTTTGGTTAGCAGGATTCTGCTTGATTCTTGCCTAATACTCCTGAAGGGGAGAATTTTGCGTGACCTACGTTATGGCTCAACCTATTATTTAATGAGCATGTATCGGGCGTCTTGCATGACGACTCAACCAACAGCATAACGAAAAGTAAGTATATGAATAGAGATATTGGCAGTATTCAACGTGAACTCGCTAAGACGATTGAAGAAAGAACGATAGGGCAGGAAGATTGCCCCACCTTGATTGAAAAACTCTCCCTTTTTCGGCGAGAGGTGATTACGGAGCCTTGTCCTTGTACGATTGAGGCAAGCGTGCTTTTTGTTGTTCAAGGCACGAAACAACTGTTGGTTGGGGAACAGAACTTCCTTTACGATACCCAGCATTTTCTGTTGAATTCACTTGATTTACCTGCCAGTTCACAAGTGCTTGATGCCAGTCCAGATCGGCCTTGCTTAGGGTTAATGCTCAAGCTCGATACACAACTCATGGCAGATATTATTGCTCAAAATGGCATGTCTCCACCTTATGAGCATGCTATTAGTGGCAGTTCTGCAATAGGCAGCGTAACGACCTCTTTACTAGAGCCTTTTATTCGCCTACTAGCATTGCTTGATGAACCAAGTGCCATTAAAACCTTGTCTCCTCTCATTATAAGAGAGATTCACTTTCGTCTTTTGAACAGCGATTTAGCCGGTCGACTTTGGCAAATTGCGTCAACAGCGAGTCAGACTCATCGAATTTCAAGAGCGATTGGTTGGTTGAGAACGAATTACTCTAAACCTTTGCATATTGAAGAACTGGCTTCACATGTACAGATGAGCAGCACAACGCTATACCACCACTTTCGCGAGCATACCGCGATGAGCCCTTTGCAGTATCAAAAATGGTTACGCCTAAATGAAGCTCAGCGCCTAATGCTTAACGAAAGCCTTGATGCGTCAAGCGCCGCCTTTCAAGTGGGCTACGAAAGTCCTTCCCACTTCAGCCGCGAATATGCCCGACTTTTTGGACAATCACCAAAGCGACACATCGAAGAGCTAAGAAAGGGAAGAGCAGTCTGACTGCCCAAGTTCAGCCAGCAAGGCGTTATCCTTGTTCCTTACCGTACTTGTTAACGGGTTCTATTCAGACGTATTACCGAGGGGAGGGCGTGTCGCGTATCGGTGAGGACTTCGTCGCGGCTATCTTGAAGCATTGCGGCATGCTTCAAATTCACCCTGATGCAGGCCGAATTGTTCCTGAATTCAACATGGACCACATTCGTGAATTGATTCACGCGCCATTTCGGGTTGTCTACCTCAGGCAAGCTAAAGAGATCGTGCTCATACGCGTCTGGCGAAGTGAAAGACAGCTTGAATTGACAGAAAATGAAACATAAGCAAACACCATCACTCGACGTTACTGTTATAAATTGCCGTTTGACCTCGCTCTTGGTGTTTGCCTTACGCTCTACAAATCACCATGTCTAATCGTAGGGCACGATAAGCGGAGCGTAATCTGCCGCGAAAGCGAAGCTTTCTTTGCATTAACCTCCGCTGGAGACGTAGGCAAACCAAACTCCACCGCTCGACGTTACTGTTATAGATTGCCGTTTGACCTCGCTCTTGGTGTTCGCTTTGCTCGTATAAATTAGCTTTTTGATGTTTTAACGTTATAGCGCTACAATGTCAAAACTCCAAAAGTCGTCGAGGTGTAACATGAGTAATTTATCAAAACGTTCAACTGTCTACTTTGAGCCTGCTATCCATCAAGCGTTAAAAATGCGAGCGGCATCATCCGATGTCTCTATTTCAGAACTAATTGATGAAGCGGTACGCTTGCTTATGAGAGAAGATCAAGAAGACCTCGCTGCCATTTCAGAACGAGTAAATGAGCCAGAAGTGACTTATGAAGCTTTCCTAAACGAGCTGAAAGCGAATGGCAAAATATAAAATTACTTTCAAAAAGTCAGTTGGCAAAGATTTTAAGAATATCCCTAAAAAAGACGTACCCAAAATACTTCAAAAGATCGAAAGTCTAGCTGATAACCCAAGAGCAGAAGGCTGCATCAAGCTATCGGGTTTAGATAATTATCGCGTAAGGCAAGGTTTATATCGGATCATATATGAAATAAGGGACGATGTATTGATCATAAACGTGATCAAAGTCGCACACAGGTATTCTGTGTATAAAAACAATTAGCTTTGCTCTTGGCGTAAATACATTGCCATGAAAGCGGTGGCCAGTTTTACATGCCCCCTACAATAACGGTGATTAAAGATCATCGGAAGAATCATCTTCCAAACAGGCTTTGGTATTTAATACGACAATACTGATAAAGGTTTTTTGGGATAAACGTAACGCCTACAAGGCGCTTTTTTCGTTAATTTATGGCTTATGAAAAACGGCTGTACCTTTTTTCTGTACTGATTTTCTTGAATAGTTTAATGTGAGTTTCAATTAATCATTTGGCTGCTTCACCCTTTTAGGTTGAATGTGCTTTCACGTTATTAAAGAATAAGGATGTTTATGACAGACTCAAAAATGGATTCATTTCCCCCAGAAGTGGCTGAAAAACTCCAATACTATGTCTATCGACTGATTGACCCTAGAAATGGAGAAACTTTTTATATTGGTAAGGGAAAAGGTAATCGTGTCTTTGCTCACGTGCGAGGTGATATAGAAGATGATTCGTTATCGGAGAAAATGACTAGAATCCGATCTATTCATCTCGCAGGTTTTGATGTTGCACATGTTATTCATCGACATGGTTTATCCGAAAGCTCAGCCTTTGAGGTTGAAGCCGCACTAATTGACGCCTATCCTGGAATCACGAATATCATGGATGGGCATGGAAACAGTGATTTTGGTGCGATGCACTCATCTGAGCTTATAAAGCGCTATTCTGCAGAAACAGCTAAGTTTGAGCACAAGGTTCTACTTATAAGTGTTAACCGTACTGCATTGGACAGTTCCCTTTATGAAGCAACTCGCTATGCTTGGCGCTTGAGTCAAAAGAAAGCGAGTCAGGCAGAGGTTGTACTGGCTACAGTACAAGGCTTGATAGTAGGTGCTTTTATTGCAGAAGAGTGGCTCGAAGCAAATTCAGACAATTTTTCAGGCAGGGAAAGTGTTGAAGGACGTTATGGCTTTAAAGGTGGCGAAGCGCCAATAAATATACAACAGCAATATGTTGGTAAGCGAGTTCCAGATGAGTACCGAAAAAAAGGTGCTTCGAATCCTATAAAATACACTTGGTAATTATAAATCGTGCGACTAATGGAATTTAAGCTCAGATGAAAATAGTGTTTTTTCATCTGACACTAATCCACAAAAAAGCCCTTTCAATCCGAAAAGGGCTTTTTTAGGTCGGTTATTTGAATATACCCTTTATTTACTGTGATTTATTGAATGAGCTAAGGCGGGTTCCTTATTTTTTGTTAACCAATGATAAGCCAAATAAACAAGGCTGGTTCCAATGGCGATCAACCAGATGTCGCTGGCTGTTTGAGAGATCATCGCGAAGAATCCGCATGCCATCATGATGATGCGTTCAACTAGGTTCATCCTTCGTTTTGCAAATCCTATGACACCAATTGCCCAGATGACGGTTGAAAAAATCAAGCCAGCACCCGCAAATAAAATGTCTACATAGCTTCCTACAAACAGCAGCGCTGGGTCGGCAAGGAAGGCAAATGGAATGAGGAAGGCCACAGCACAGATCTTGAAGGCTTCCACACTGGTTCTCATGGCGTCTGTATTAGCAACGCCTGCGGCTGCGAATGACGCCAATGATACCGGCGGTGTTACCATTGAAAGGACACAAAAGTACATCACAAAGAAATGCGCTTGTAACTCACTCACACCCAGTTCTTTAAGAGCTGGAACATAGAGTACGGCGCCAATGATGTACGCCGCAACAGTAGGAAGTCCCATTCCCATGATGATGCAGCCAAGCACTATCATGATTAAAGAAACCATGTAAGAACCGCCGCCTATATCAATGAGTCCAGAAGCAAATTTCAGTGCTAAGTTAGATTGTATTGCGACCGATACAACTATTCCTATTGCCATAATAGGGCAAGCAATTTTTGCCGCTTGAATACCGGAGTCCAGTACCATTTGTGGGATATTTTTTAGGTCGTAGCGGGTGTCCTTGCTTAAAAATGGCGCGATAAAACAGGTTATTGTGGCCCAGACAACAGAAATTTGTGCGGAATATCCCATTACTAAGCCAATTACCAATACCACTGGTGGCAACAGCATGTTTAATCTTGGGTAGATGGATTTGATTTCATTGATATCTTCATCGTTAAGCGTGCCTGTATTGGTTTTTCTGGCATGGATTCCGGCAAAGACAAACAGTGAAAAGTAAAAGGCAAGCGCAGGGAAAATGCCCGCCAGTGCGATATTGGTATAAGAGGTGGCAAGCATTTCTGCCATCACGAAGGCTGCGATTCCCATGATGGGTGGCATAAGTTGACCACCGGTGGAAGCAATGGCCTCATAGGCGGCGGCTTTTTCAGGTTTGATGCCTGTTCGTTTCATCAATGGAATAGTAAATACGCCTGTTGCTGTCACATTGGCGACCGCACTGCCAGAAATGGTCCCCATTAGGCTGGAACCAATAATGGCGACTTTGGCACCGCCGCCTTTGGATTTGCCTACCAATTTAATGGCTAACTCGATAAAGAGGCGTCCACCACCAACGGAACTGTAAACTACACCAAAGACGATGAAGTAAAAAATAAAATTGGTGGAGGTTGCGGTAGTGACACCCAATATGCCACTGGTTGTCATGCCAAAAATTTCGCTCCATTCTGTCCACGAAATATTACTAAAGCCCATTTGCCCTGGTAATAAATAGCCAAACACGCCGTAAAGCAGAAACATAACAATCACGATGAGCAGCACATAGCCAACGGTTCTTCGAACGGCTTCTAAAAGCAAGCCGATTAGGATGGTGCAAATCACAATGTCATAAGTTTCAATGGGAGAGACATTTTCAATTCGGTTAGAAAGTCTTCCACTTTCGAAGTAGTAGTAACAGCCAACAACCACGACTAAAGCAAACATGGCTACACCAACAACTTTGTTTAGTGTTGATGAGGGTTTGGATTTAAAAAAGGGGGTGGAAAGAAAAGCGATCGCTAAAGTCAGCACTAAATGCGTTGCGCGCTCCACTAAGGGAAGATCTGGATTAAATAAAATCCAGTATTGGTAAGCTAACAACCCAAGTGCTAACCAAGCACAAGGGTCGAGCATGTATCTACGAACAAATTTTTGCATCTTTTACACCTGATTTTTATATTTATTGTTGAGGCTTAGCGCGACTTTATTTTAACAGACCAATTTCTTTGTAATAACGAATGGCGCCTGGGTGCAAACGAATGCCATTCTTTTCTGGTTTAGCCGCGTCTTCAAGCTTAAATGCCTTCCAAGCTTTAAAGTCATTGCTGAGCTGATCCATATTTTCAACGACAATTTTGGTAATTGAGTAGGCGGTATCATCACTCATTTTAGAACTAGCGATTAAGTGCGTACCAAAGTCTCCGCCGATATTGCTGCCAGTTTGTGCATCAAACCATTTTCCATAGCTGCCTTTTTGTAGTCCTAGCGAGGCCATTACCTCCAACGCTCTTTCTGACATGTCTAAGAACTCAATGCCACCGGTTAAACTGATTTCAGTAATTGATGGGTGTCCTTGTAAAATGGTATCGAAATAAAGATCTACTCGTTTATCTCTGATTAATCCGGACATTTGTGAAGAATCCACTTGCAGGATACTGCCACCCTGAGATTTTATCTTATCTCTGTCTAAGCCATATGCCGCGAGAATGGCCTCAACAACGGGAGGAATATTGGAGCCAGCAGGCTTCATCATAATGTTTATTGGACGGTTAGATTTGAAAATATCATCTAGCGTTTTGAAGCCATTTTCTTGCATATAGTCTTTGCGAACGATGGCGCCGATATAAACAGGATTGAGTCCACCTACCAAAGAACGAATGTGGGTTGCTGAATTTCCTTGATACAACAACATGCCTTCGGAAGCCCAGCGCGAAGTAGCAACGTTGGATAAGGCAATATCAGCCTTACCAGATTCAACTACCATAGGGTTTGCCACACCGCCGCCACGGGCAATGATTTCAATGTCTAATTTAGAATCTTTTTCCTGTACCATTCTTTGAATGGCAGCCGCGCCTACATACCAACCAGAGCCAACCGGCATTGCCCCCAATTTTAATTCTTCAGCTTGGGTGGGAAGAGAAAATGCACTCGTAAAAATAAGAGCTGAAGCAAGTAGAGAAAACTTATTTGTTATTTTCATTATCTTGTTCTCCTTAATTAAGGGCGACCGTGATCGCCCCTATGAAAATGTATTTCAGTGTATTTAAGGCGGTATCATTTTACTATTAAATTATACCCGCTGACCGTAATGCGTCTGCGATCTCAACATCGGCTCCTTCGGCAAGAGGTAACAGCGGAGAACGTACGGTAGCGTGCTCCAAAATACCACGAGCCACCAAGGCGTGTTTCAGTGCCACTGTACCTTCCATGTGAGAACCACGGTGGTACACATTTTTAGTAACTGGCAAAAGTTGATCGTGAATGGCTCGCGCAGCAGGGTAATCTTTGGCTTTACCTGCTTCGATTAATTTGACCAATAACTCTGGCGCCACGTTTCCATAACCAACCAAAAGGCCATCTACGTCAAACATAGTGTGCAATAGGTATTCGTCATGACAGCTTAGTATCTGAAGATCAGGGCGTTCTGCACGAATGACTGGGATTTCAGTGTCCCATCTTTTCATATTGCGCACGCCGTTTTTCATTGCAAACACACCAGGCTGAGCAGAAATTTCAAGTTGTGTTTCTAGATCGTAGGTGCATTTAGTCGCATCTGGATATTGGAATAAAATAAGCGGTAAGCCACTTTCTTCGTAGCAAACTTTGTATTTATCCTGTGGCGCACCTTTTTGATAACCAAAACGTAGCCAACCATGTGAAGGATACAACAAACCCGCTTTTGCACCCGCTTCAACGGCATTACGGCATTCAGCGGCTGCAACTTCAGTACCTTCTCTTGTGATACCTGCGATAATTGGAATTTCGTCATTTACAGATTCAACAAATGCTTCGATGACCTTCATTTGTTCTTTTTCAGATAGGAATGTGCCTTCGCCAGCATGCCCCAAAACAGTAAGGCTTTTTACGCCATCAACACTTTTCAGCCATGAACCCAATTTTTGAATTGCCTTAAAGTCGACAGTGCCATCACGGTTAAAAGGAGTGACAGGTGCTGGGTTCAGTCCACGAAGGTCTATATCAATTTTACTCATCAGAATTACCTTTAATTATTATGTTGTTGGTTTTGTGTTGCTCTGTTTGGGTTAAGAGCACGTAAATCAGCATAGAATTTGTTTTGCTATGTGAATACTGTGTGAGTAGTATTTCTGATATGTATAAATCGTATAGGTCATAAGACATGAATCACGAAGTCTGGAAAACCTTTGTCGATGTATGTGAATTAGGTAGCTTGAGTAAAGTGGCTTTGCTCCATGGTATTAGCCAGCCGCAAGTGAGTCGCCAAATGAAGGCAATTGAAGAGGCATTTAATTGTCAGCTATTTATTCGCACGGGCAGAGGGGTTGAACTTACAGATTTGGGAAAACGCATAGAACCCGAGGTCAGGAGCTGGCTACAGCATACCGAGCAACTTGAAAATAGCATTCGAAACACCTCGGGCATTCCTATTGGTAAAGTAAAATTGGCAATCCTTCCATCGACCGCAGCGCCATGGTTAAGTGAAGTGTATAAAATTGCCAAAGAGCGCTATCCGGGAATACAGCTCGAAGTCCGAGAAGCGCAATGAAACCAATTGGAAAATTGGCTTGAAGAAGGGCGTGTTGATCTAGCCTTACTGTTTCGACATTCCATCGATGACAAAGGCGGTGATATTTACTTACGTGATACCGCCACTTTTTTAGTCGGCCCACCGAATGATCCATTGACAGCCAATCCAACCATAGAATTCAGCGAAATAAATGGCATCCCATTAACTCTATTTTGCCGTCCTAGTAGCTGGCGAGATAGATTGGACGTATTAGCAAGACGCTATGACATAGAGCTGAATGTGGTACTGGAAGCCGACTCACTATCACTCCAGACCCATGCGGTCGCTGCTGATAAATGCTATGCAATGCTAGGGGCTTATGCCAGTGAATCCGCGCGTAATCTATTGGGTTTATCTGTTTCCCGCATCATTGCACCGGGCATCAAACGCTACCTAGCATTATCCATGTCACCCCATGGACAGCTAACCCTCGCCATTAAGAAAGTCAAAGAGCTTATTAAAGAAGTATCGGAAAAATACCCTCCGGGGTTTGAGTAAAGATATTTTTGAAGGTCGCGGTGTCAGCCCGACAATGTCATTAATTTTTTTCCATCTAGCTAGGCATAAATACATAGCCTTGAAAGCGGGTTAGCCCATGGAGCCTATGGGTGGGTATTGCCTAATGCTAAGTATTCGAGTAAAAAGAGTCATATTGTTATAAAACAAACGTAAATCTTGCCTGAAATTTGGGAATATCCCTTCATAAGGATGAAAAAAAGCACCGTGATATTAACAGGGACGTAACCTATCTTGAAAAAGCAAACCCCCTATATAACGCGGCCGTTCAACAGACGGTTATAGCCATGGCTTCGCCACTGTATAACCGCTTAGTAGTTATGCCCGAGGAAACTCATGGTTAGAATTCCTACGTACATCGCATTGAATAAGTTTTATGAGGAGCGGACTCAAGAGGTGAAGGATTACTTCTCGCACCTCCCAAATTTGGTTTGTAATCAATTTCCCTATGATATACCCCTCGCATACGTTTTCCTCAGGTGCGAGCAGGCTCAGAACAGAACCCTGTATGGAGGGGGGTTAAGATTCACCGTGGAAGGCGGGAATTTGTTTCTCGTGTCATGAACTATCAGCACTTAACCCGCGATGGATTCAAGGATATATTCAAAAACGTTTTTGGTTCTCCGCTCAGCAAGGAGACAATTCAAAAACTGGAGGAAGCTGAGAAAACTCGGGATCGCGTTATTCATGGTAAGTCTGTTCCTGATAACGAACTTCGCGAGGCTATTGCTGATGTCTTGGAATATGCGGAACTGCTCAATAATGAAGTTAGTGGTATTGCAGGATTTAAACCCTTCGGTAACATGAAGGGCTTTAAGGGTAGAGCAGATTCATTGGATAATCGCACGACAAAATGGTTGATGAAAGGGCTAGGTTTTGGAATCAAGGCATAACAATCGCAGACACGGCGACTTCTTTTCCACTGCGGTTTCGCCTCCATTCCATAGCCGCGCGTGCTGCGTGCGTTAGATTTTACTTGGGATAAATGTAGATAACATGGAAATATTGAAAACATCTGACGAATTTGCATCGATTATTGCTGACGCTCTCAGAATTTCTGTAGAAATTAATGACGAAAAGTATATTTTCGATCTTAGTTCAGCTCGTGCTGATAAGATTTTTGAGTTGGCACGAAGAGATCTTGATCGCGTCATAGAAAATCTTCGAGAGTTAGAAAATCCTGAAGAAACAGTGGTATCTAGCTCAAGAAAGTACGAGGTGCTTGTCAGGGAGGAGTCTTCCTTCCCCAGAATGGGGCCAAGGCTTAGAGGAGACGCTATATTTGTTGAGGATCAAGATAATTCAATTTCCTATCGACTTTCTCGACCAACTGATGAGTTTTTATTGTTTCTACTCGATAAAGTATCAGAAATCGCATCGCCAAGGGCTTTGGTAATGCCCCTACCGCTATCTAGGGTATTTGACCGAAACAGAGATGATGAAATAACTGATGTATTTGAACTATTAAGAAGGGTTATTCCAAGGTTTCTAACCCTTCAAATACAATCAGACAAGAATAGGTCGAATTCCGACCTCGAACGGTTTAGCAGTGCCTTCCTATTTCAGTTGAGCTATAACCTAGATGTTGCTTTGGTTCCTCAAAGGTATATTGAAGAAATTGTTAGGTCTGGAAGAATTAATCGGATCAGAAGATCTTCGATGGATGAGCTAGGGAAACTGCGATTAAGTCTCCAATATGAGACAATACCCATCTGATCATTACCGCATGACCGAACGACATGAACCAGCTCTCATTCGCCGATACCGAATTCACCAGCAAACGCCGTAAA
>Ga0070754_10000314_pt1 | contig 47096 bp, 67 predicted proteins | sample VirMetDEL_Sep_01_FD_75181 | JGI IMG/M metagenome (GOLD analysis project Ga0070754, IMG submission 75181) | Aqueous microbial communities from the Delaware River and Bay under freshwater to marine salinity gradient to study organic matter... | ecosystem: Environmental > Aquatic > Marine >...
AGAGGTATCCCAGTGGCCTTCGAGATCTCTGGGAGAGACTTGACCTCTGGTCCATACTTTTTCCTAAACTTCTGGGTGTAGGAGGAGGTACGGGTCCTGACCCCACTGTCTGTCTTGAAATCTTTGTAGTCCCTCTTGAGCATCTTCTTGTAGCGGGTCTCGACCTGCCCCAAGGTCTCAAGCCCCCTGAAGTACTTGAGGGGTGCGTAGATTTTGCCCTCCGTTTTCCGCAACTGCCCAACCTTCTTGGTGATTTCGGCGTCTGAGAGAGGCATCGTACTTTTTACTGAGAAATTTTACAGCGGTGTGGATATCTGGGAACAGGTGATTCCCAAACTTTACACGTCCCGTGACGGGGTTGTAGTACCCCTTGTATTTAAGAAATTGACATCGATGCATTTCATCCATATAAAAAATACAAGATTATATTAGTGAGATAGGATGGGGCTTTCGATAATTATGGGAAATATGTTTTCAGGTAAAACTTCCGAGTTAATCAGACGACTTAAGCGTTTAAAGATCATCGGTAAGAAAATTTTGGTTGTCAACTCAGCCAAAGATACCCGTTCCCCCGATGAAGTTTTGAAGACCCACGACAATGTAAAGTTTGATTGTTTCAAAGTCTATGAGCTTTTCGAACTCATAAACAAGGAGGAGTTTAATAACGCGGATATCATAGCCATCGATGAGGCTCAGTTCTTCCCCCGTCTCAAGAAGTTTGTGGAGTGCTGCATGTGTGTAAATAAAAGTGTAATCATAGCAGGTCTCGACGCAGATTCATTTCAAAATAAGTTTGGGGAACTTCTAGACTGTGTCCCAATAGCATGTGAGGTCACCAAGTTGTCCGCCCTCTGTATGCATTGCAAAGATGGAACGCCGGGACCCTTCACCAAAAGGATTGTAAAAAATCAGGAGCTTGAACTCATCGGTGGAAGTGACATGTACGAAGCAGTGTGTCGTAATCACCTATGAACATCGAGGATGAGAACAACCCGTCGGCTTGGTCCAGTCTTTGTGAGTTCATGATATCTGGAGTGATCAAAGAGAAAATCTTCACCCTCCAAGTGAATGTGGGGACCAGTTTCAGTATACAGTGTGCAATCACCATCACCTTGTATAGTGAGATGATATCTCAAGAGTTCATTAGATTCGGCTCTATGTGGAGCTATGGTCATAGGACCGTCTATGACTGCGAATGCTGCGCACACGGTGAAGTCATGGATACACGAAATCTGTTTAATTAAATCACATAGTATCGGAAAATTTTCAACTTTGTAATAGTAATAATTCACGTTTCTTCCAAACCAGGGGTCCAAGTCGTGATAATACTTCTTCTCGAGTGTTGGTGACACTTTTCGAAATTCATCACGTATCTTTTTGTAATGAAGTTTCAGAAGTAAAATTTCTGGATAATTGCGAATCGGATAAAATATATCTCTCACGGTGTTTTGCATACCAACTATGGGGCGCCACGGATTTCTAAAATACAAAAGGTCTATGGGTGGTTTCATATAGTCATAAAAAAGTAAAATGATCGGAACAGCGATCGCTCGCCACATTATTTTCTTCGTATATAATAAAAATGCCCGGATACGGCAAGCGTGAATACATGGACCCAGCCCCCGAACCCACCCCCGAGGTTGAAACCGTCGAGAAGCGTTTCAAGATGCCCAAGATGCCCAAGATGCCCAAAGTGACTCTCGTCCAGGTCGTACTGATCGTTTTGACCCTTTTCTACGTGTGGACCACCCGCAAGATGAACAACTGGGTCGTTGGCATCGTCGCCATCGTCGTTGGTCTCCTCCACATGTATGACCACCTCTACCGCGTGCAGCGTGGACCAGAGCACCTCTTCTTCCTCCCCAAGACGGAGAAGTATGGCTGCATGGCGTGCAAATAAATCTATGTAAAATATAAGTATGCGCGTCAAGATTGTTCGTAGCCCCGATCGTAAGAAGAAGTTCAGGGCGATACTAGAAGACGGCAGGACTGTTGATTTTGGTGCCAGTGGATATTCAGACTACACCAAACACAAGAATCCTTCACGTATGCGTTCGTATGTGCTCCGCCACGGTGGTCGGGTACCGAAGCGCACAATAGCAGAGAGAGAACCCGATAAAATTCAAAATATGATGCTCGATGTCACATCAAGTGACAAGGAGAACTGGAAATTGAGTGGTATAGGTGGGGCTGGTTTCTGGTCTCGTTGGTATCTGTGGAGTTTTCCCACATTTGAGGGTGTTGAGAAGTTCATGTCTAAGAGGTTTGGTTTAATTATAATGAGCGTTTAAACTTTTCAAATTGTTTAAAAAATTGAAGTGTCGTCTCTAGGCGTTCGTAAAGTTCCTCCCCGAGGTACTGCTTTACGAATTCCTCTGGTTCTCCATTCTCTCTCATTGCATTTTCGTATCGACAAAGTTGTAAATACAATTCATTGAAATTTTCACCATTGTAAGTTTCTAAAAGGATTTTGACTTTCTTCAATCCGAGAGTGTCCTCCATTACTTATTCATTCCTCTCTTTTTTAATTTATTTTTCAGTTCAGCCATGAGTTTAGCGCGGGTAGCGTTAATGACAGGTTTCTTGGGTGGAGGTGGAGGGGGTGGAGGAGGAGGTGGTACCCCGGTCATAGAAACGGGTGCAACCACCGTTTGGCAGAGACGAATGACCCTTTGGGCATTTCTGACACTATTTTCGAAGTTTAGGGAAATTTTGGCCCGAAGTTCCCTTGCTGTGAGTTTCACACGTCGCCCCCGAACATCCTTAGTGACGCGAAGTCCCAATTTTTTAGCCTTATCTTTTAGTTCTTTGTACTGCATATACTAACATCTAAGAAAATACTTAGGGAAATGTATATAAGTGTGTTCATGACTACTGACGAACTTGTACGACAGGTTCTCCTACCACAGATCATACAACTTCAAATTGAAGTTGCGGCATTACGGAAACATACGTGGCCCTACGTCCAAGCTCAAAAGGAACACAACCAGTTAGACGACATCGAGGCTAAGAAGGACTTTGTCAAAAGCCTCGATGACGACACAATTAGGGAATTAATAAATCTAAAGGCAAAGTTTTCTGGGAGTTCCGGTTTCCAAAAGAGAGAATACGATTCCCTCAAGAACCATTTTTGTTAGAAAAAATCATCCGTTCGGTACATCTTAACCTCAAATGAACCAGTCTTGCCAGTCACCGAGACTGATTCATTTCCATAGAGCTCCTGGCACCCAATGTCGTCCACACAATCACGACCATCTATGCTCACAGGGATGGGGTACAAATTTTCACCACCCGTAGTCGTGTAATAGTGGTAGCGATCACGGCGACCACGGACCTCCTTACCGTATAGAGGGAGGGTTTCCTCACCTTCCCCGACGAGGATACCCATCTGTTGCATACGACCAGGTTTGTATGTCTTAATTGGTGGTCCCCTAAACTCTGGCTCGCGTTCCTGTTGAAATCGTCTCTGGGGGCGTGGTGGAACTGGTGGAACCTCGACGGGAACCTCGACGGGAACCTCGACTTCAACCGTTCGAGGATACATCCACATGTAACCAACAACAGCGACGAGTAAAATCAACGAGACCCAAAGTGTTCGAATCTTCGTCTTGTTCTTCATATACTATAGGTGAGATGTTTATTTTTCCAACGATGCCACCACGGGTGGAACTTTTATATTGTAGATGTTCTTTAATTTTCTGAACAATGCGGCATTTCCACCTGGTTTATTTGGATGTAGTTTGCGGGAACCCGTCAGGTAAGCCTTCCTCGCATTTGCTTTAGTTCTGGCCGCTTCGAGATCATTGAATAACTTTTTGATTTCTGGTTTCATGATCGTACCCCCCGATTTCACACGGGCTTTGGCTTTGGCATCGGCTTTGGCTTTGGCTTTGGCATCGGCTTTGGCTTTGGCTTTGGCTTTGGCTTTGGCTTTGGCTTTGGCATCGGCTTTGGCATCGGCTTTGGCATCGGCTTTGGCATCGGCTTTGGCTTTGGCATCGGCTTTGGCTTTTCGCTCAGCCTCAACCCTGTCCCTGGCGCGTTTTTCATCTTCCTGTTTTCTGCGAACTCTCGCCATTTCACGAGCTTCAGCGATGAAACGTTCCCTTTCTTTACGCTTAGCCTCGAGTTCAATAGATTCTCTCACCACCCGCTCAGCCTCTGCTTGTGCACGGGAGCGCCTGATGGCATTTGCGCGCACTCTAAACTCCAGTTCCCTCCTCTCCCTGTTATTTTGTTCCTTCTCCGCCCGTTCCCTCATCTTTCTTTCGAAGAATTTTGCGTTTCTCTCATTTCTAAGTTTAGAAGCACGTCGGATCGCTTCCATTTTCATGAACATTTGTTCAGACAGCTTACCCCTTTCTCGCCGCGGTGATTCTGGTTGCTCGGTCCGTTTGGGTGAAGCTTTACGATTCAACGTTTCCGTCTTTTTTCTATTCTTCATTATCTGTTTCTGCTTCTCCTTCATGTTAGCCACGGCTTCGTTAAAGGATATCTTTTCCCTCCCCTCCACAGTCTTCCGGGGTTTCACATTTTCCGCGTTCCTCTCACCCATTCTCATGCGCCTGAGATTTTGAGCAACCTTTTTCTTGAGTTTTTTTGTCGCTTGAGTTTTGGCTTTCACCCTAAACTTGGGGCGAATGATGAGTGGTACGTTATCAACCGTTGTCGGTGTGAGTTTTTTTGGGTTTCCCTCGCGGTTTATCTTGTACTGAGCTTTGAGTCCATACTTCTTTTTGTCTCCATCTTTGACGAAAAATGACCCAGTTTTCGATTGAAATATGGTGCGACGCTTATAGTTCAATAAGTTTGTCGCGATGTTCATATACTATAGGTGAGATGTTTATTTGTCCACGCCCACAAGTTGTAAGGTGAGCGTGATACAACCTCTTCTTGGGCTCCATGTGGCGACGTTGGATCTGATCGCGTCGCCCGTGAGGGAAACTTTCGCCGGTAGCGAAATTTCCGCCTTGTACTTCCCGGGTATCTTGATATGAAGAACTCTACGTCCTTGAAGCCTGGCGTAGTCACGAACAGTCATCTGCATCTCGCGCCTCGCGTCTGATACATAAATCTCCACCACGATGTTACCCCCGTTAGCGGGGCTCCACGTAACGCCTCCGTGCGCGGGGGGTCGAGCGCTGTTCCTGTCGGAGTAAATAATGACTCCAGGTTCTTTTTCGATACCCGCTTCGGCTGGTGTTTGCCCATTCCGGTATGCTAAATAAAGTGCGCGCGCGTCAACCTCATAGTAGCGGCACCTACGCCTATCGTGACCCAGTTGGTGACAGCGACCACAACGACGCGGACCCGAAGATCGACGTGGAGCAACTGGGACGGGTTTGCAAGTGTGAAGATTCTTGAGGTGATTACAGAACTGGAGGTAGAGGCCTTCGGGGATTTTATCCGATGCGTCGTCCAGCTGTGTCATCATCGTGCGTAAAATATTTTGTTGAGTAGTCATGTTTTTTGAGATTAAAAATATAAATTCTAGGCTTCACTTAGGTTTATTTAAAGAAAATCTTTGACATAAAGACATGAAGGTCCTGGCCATAGATATAGGATTTCACAATATGGGTCTCGTCCTCGCTGAGTGTGGGAATGGACCGGTGATAGAAGTTGAGTACATGAAAAAGGTGAGTTTGGAAGACTACAAATACATTTACAGTAATGACTTTGTTGACTTGGTTCCTTTATTTGTAGATGACCACAGGGATGTGTTCGACAAGGCTGAGAGGATCCTCATAGAGAGGCAGCCACCCCAAGGTTTTACGAATATCGAGATTCTACTACACTATATGTTCAAAGATAAGGTTCTACTAATTTCACCCGTAACTTTACATGCACATTTTGGTATGGGGCATCTAAACTACGAGGAGCGGAAAGAGCGCGTTCTTGTCAAGATGGGAAAGTATGTAGATTTAGATACGATTCCATACGAGAGAAAACATGACATAGCTGATGCGTATTGTATGCTTTTATACTATAATTTCAAAATCAGTGTCCATTTTTTAGATAGGTTTAGATTTACTCGTTCCGCAAAATAGTAAGCGCATTTGCGGTGTATTCAAACATCTTGAACATTTCAGCGATGTTCTTTTTATCAATCGCAGAACGAAGTTTCTCTATATTAAAATCGAACGACTCGCGTTCTTTTTGAAGTTCCTCTTCCAATTCTTTCCTCTTATTTTGAAGCATTTCAATTTTTTGCTCAATCTCATTGAGTGTTTTCTCTAATGACTTATCGAGGTCTTCAATTTCCTTTTGATATTGTTGCCTCTGCGCTGTCAAAATTTCTTTTTTAATAGAAGAAGATGTGTTTTCAAGTTTATTGTTAATACGATCAATCTTATCTTCACAATAATCCAGGTTTGAAATATAAGACTGTTTATAGAAATCTTTGATATTATCGAGGCGATAAATTTCGTTTGAAAGTTTCGTGTCCATATATACTCTATTTTAGTTTCTTATCTTTAAATACTTTGGTGACATCTTTTATAAACATATCAAAGTGTCCAAGGCGATACTGAACAAATGTCTAAAGTATGAAAAATAACGTCTTTGTTAATTTATTAACTTCGTTGTCATCCATCTTGTAGATTGGACCAACGACACGACCCATGAACGTTTCGTTCTTCTCTCGACCAGTCATGTACATTTCAGCTTGTGTGAGAGCACATGTATCGTCATTCACCGACCAATGATAAAAGATGAAGGGTATGACCATCGAATAAAATTCCAGATGTCTGCGATCATTTGTGAATGGAATGATAAGAATCCACAAAAGAAAAATAAGATGAATTAGGAAAATTATATTCATCTATTATATAATGACGGAAGAAAAAAAGATTTCCCGTGAAGATATGCGGCTATCATGGACAGATGGTCATGAAAATATTCTCAAACAGTGGGGTGAAGCTTCCGCGTGCTACAGGTATATGCACCACCGTGCGTTTTTTATTTACAGACGTTCCAGTATTCGTTTTACCTTACCAGTTATTATACTTTCTACTATAACTGGGACCGCAAACTTCGCCCAAGGTACATTCCCAGAAAATGTACAGTCGTTTGCTCCCTCAATAATTGGTGGTTTAAACCTGACTGCTGGTCTCATAGCGACCATATCCCAGTTCCTCAAAATAAACGAACTCATGGAAAATCACAGAACAGCTGCTTTGGCTTTTGGTATGCTCTCGAGGAACATTCGTCTTATGTTAGCCCTGGACAGGGGAGAGCGTAGTAAGGAGGGTTTAGATTTCGTCGGTGAATGTAAAACTGAATATGATCGCCTATTGGAACAGTCACCCTCGATACCCAAATCTGTATTGAGGCAGTTTGAGGATGAGTATCCACTTGACAACGTGTTTACTAAACCAGAAATTCTAAACGTGCGTTCAATTCCACTACTCACTTTACCGAGGACGATAGATCCAATTGAGGCGATGACTACCGGGACCCCCCTCGAGAAGTTAGGTAAATTTCTTTCAAAGAAGGATGAACCACCACCCGCTGGTTTCTTCGGACCCTCCCTAGATGAAGAGGAAGAGGAAGAGGAAGAGGAAGAGGAAGAGGAAGAGGATTCTACACCTGATGAGACGGAAGAAGAGACAGACGTCGAGCAAGGTAGATCAGAATAAGAATCATTAACAAATTGGTAAGCATACTACATGCAACGTATGGTACAATTTTCCTTTTTAAAGGTTCTACGATACGTTTATGTAGTGCGTCATTTTCGAGCACCAAATCTATGGCCTGATTAGTAAGATCATCGATGGATTCTTTCATTAAAGTAGTCGACCAAAAAAAAGACTCCCCAGTGACGACAATTCACACAAAACAAATTGATCTCATTCGTAGGTACATCAACGAGGGAAAAAATGTATTCATATGTGGAGCTGCTGGTGTTGGGAAATCCTATATTCTCAGACGTGTTCTTCAAGATACGAAACATGTAGAGTTACAAAGTGATCACCTAAAGAGTAAATCCCCATTTATGGCGTTCATAAAGAATTCCACAAAGCACGTCTTCATCGAAGACTACGACCCGATATTTAAACCAGTGATACAATCTGTATCGGATGGTAACCCCCTGTCCCGTGGATCTCTACTCGTGACAAGTACAAATATGTGTATGTATCCAAACTTTACGACAGTTTTCATCCAGAGACATAAACCTGATGTTCTATTGAAACTTACTGATAAGACCGGACTAGAGGCACGAAATGCAGCCATCCGTGCAAATGGGAATATCGAAATATTTTTCAAATATTTGGATGGATACGATGAGATGGATGATTTTCAGACACCAAAAGAATTTATAGCTGAGATTCTATCGGAAACTGGACCACTTGAAATATATGACAGTGTTTCCGAACATGGACATTTATGGGACATTTTTCAAGAAAATTATTTAGATTCAAAGGGTGTTGATATACTAAAAGCATCTGAGTCCTTTTCCGACGCGGATCGTTATGATGGAATAATGTATTCACAAGGTGATTGGAATCTTATGCCATACTTTATACTGCATTCTCTGACTATACCAAAATCGGCTCTCGGTATTCCACTTAGGAAGGACCAAATCCGTCCCGGGCGTTGTTGGACGAAATTTAGAAACTTCAAGATGCGGCAGCACAAGGTTGAAGATATCAAAAAGAAATCAAGGTTGGGGTTGGGGGTAGAGGAACTTTGCCTATTAAAGAGGTATGCCGAAATTGGTGAATTAGAACCCCTGGTTAGCTATAATATCACTCCACAGGATTTTGATATAATCAATCACCTTGCCGTCGGAAATGGCTTAAAATCAAGAGACGTGACAAGAGTAAAGAAAGCTTTGAAGAATGCCTACGGATGATGAAAAAGAAACTACCGACACCGAATGTATCCGAGTTGTGGGCAACGAGATTCTCTTTTATGGTGACATTGATCGAGAAAATGCTTTAGAATTTGTCGAACAGTTTAAGCAACTTGAGATTGATCTTTTGAAAAAACAGGCTGAACTTGTTGGGTATGAACCACAGATTCGTATTCACATCATGAGTGATGGTGGTGATGTATTTTCTGGTTTGAACATGATGAATGTTCTGGAACGTTCCCGAATTAAGGTTGTGACCATTGCACAGGGTTCGTGTTGTAGTGCGGCAACCTTTGTTTTTTTGGGTGGTTCAGAGCGTCGCATGGGTAAAAATGCCTACCTTCTGATTCACCAAATTTCTACGGAATTTTGGGGTAACTTTCAAGAATTGAGAAATGAAATGAAGACGACGAATAAGATGATGAAGATGCTCAAGAAAATGTATCTCAGTAAGACTGAAATCCCTGAGAGGAAGTTTAAACGTCTCATGAAAAAGGACATCTATCTCACACCTGAAAAATGTATCAAGTATAAAATCGCTCACGTCGTTGACTAATAGTGACAGATCTATTGTATAGACCGAGTACAGTTATAATTATAAAAACAATACACAAGGTATTTAGATTCATCTGTACCGATGTAACTTCTGGTGGCCTAAGTCGTTCCATTCTAGCGTAATCTACAACTGGAATTCCAGACATCTATTTAAAGTTGAGAAATTAAAAATGACTACAATGGAACGACTTATCAGAAAAGACAAAAATGGTCGTGAGAGATTCACCGACATCCACGTCGAGGACTTGGGAGATGGAACCGCTGATATTGTGAAGAGCACTGGTGTGGTCGGAACTGATAAGGCTGCATTCTCCAGAACCAATGTTAAGACTGGTTATGAAAAGGCGTGCGCTCGCGCCCAAACAATGTGGAACAATGAACACATCAAGGGTGTCCAAGTTATGCCCATGTTGGCAAATAAATGGGAGGATCGTCACAAGTACATCTCCACCCCCTTCTACGTCCAACCTAAATTGGATGGGGTTCGCCTCCTTGTTTCAAAGGATGGGTGCTTCTCGAGAACCGGTAAGCGTGTCGAAGGTCTCGACCACCTCAGTGACGGACTGAGGGAGGGTGAGTTCTTAGACGGAGAGTGCTACGCACCCAACATGACGTTTGAGGAAATCACGAGTATGTTCAAGACCAACCCCACCACGTTGAACTTCTACATCTTTGATTACTTTGACTTGGAACGCCCCGAATTGACCTTTGAGGAGAGAATGGATTGTGTAAGTGTGGAGACCAAACTCCTCAAGAAGAAGTCCGAGGTGGAAAAGTGGCACGACCACTTTGTGGATCAGGGCTACGAGGGTATCATGATTAGGGAGGCCTCCAGCACCTATGAAGTTGGAAAGAGGAGCAACTTCCTCCTCAAGTTTAAGAAGTTTCAAACGGAGGAATACGAAATCGTGGGAGCCAAGACGGGGCATGGGAGGGATGCCGATGCCGTCATTTGGGTGTGTAAGCTGAATAATGAGGACCGAATATTTACTGTAAGACCCGAAGGTACGATTAAGCAACGGGAGGATCAGTATAGAGATCGAAAGAAGTACATGGGAAAAATGCTCACCGTCAGGTTTCAGAACCTGACTGATCTCGGTGTCCCGAGATTTCCCATTGGTGTGGTAGTTAGAGATTACGAATAATATTGTAATACATAAATGGCTCGTATCGCGATTGACGTCGATGAAGTCCTCGTTCATTTCCTGTACCCGATGGCTAGATCCAGAAGACTTGGAAAACCCAAAAAACCCAAATACAACTACGTGTACCGTGAAATTTTCGATATAACTGAAGAGGAATCTCAGGAGTTTGTCAAAGAGTTTTACAACTCCCAAGCATTTCGTAATCTTAAACCAATAAGAGGATCACAAAACGCCATGAAATGGCTTCGTCAAAGAAGCAAAAAAATGTATGTCGTCACTGGACGTCAAAATATTGTGAGAGACGAAACCGAAGACTGGATACACACATACTTTCCAGGAATTTTCGATGACGTCATACTTACAAATAGCTATACCCCCCAAGATGTGAAAAAGGTTGATATATGTAGAGCTCTAAACTTGGGACTCATCATAGACGACAACAAAGGAATCTGTGATGAGTGCATGGATTCGGGTATGAAAGCGATAAACTTCGTCGGTGAGGAGATGTACCCATGGTGTGAGGAGAGTGACATCATGTTGAGGGGGTGGTCCCCATTTACTGGACACGAGTAATTGTTCCAAACTTGTCCTTCATCATAATAACTTCATCACACTTTCCACCCCTTATGGTCATCACAGGCTCACCACATGTATGACCATGTGTTTTAAATCGTTCACACGCAAACTCGGTTTTCATCGTGATATTCATATTCTCACTATATCCGATGAAAGTCTTATCTGTGGAACCATTTGTGTCAATCGATTCAACCGTCACCTTGACACAATAACTTCCAAACTCCCTATCTTTTTTAATTTTAGTGGGGGGTGGTGGGTGCTCCGTGAATGCACTCATTTTTACCCCCATTCTATTCCTAATATACATAAATGGTTTGAGAAGAAGCATCTTAATTACACCTCGTTTAGATTTTTTAAGTTCATTACACTCTTTCTCTGTTTAAGGCTGTCCTTTTTCCAGCCAGTATTTTTTATATGTTCCGTGGAGGTAGCCTTCAAATTCTTAAATTTGAAAACACCATTCGTCGATAACTCCTGCCACTCGTGGAGAGAAATCTTAGAGTGCCTCAGTTCATCGGGGGTCTTCTCACGCTTGTCCAATATTCTATCATTCAGGTGATCGTCTGCCGCCCTCATGAGATAGTACGCCATCCCAGTTATTTCATCTTCGGTAAAGTGTGTATCACTACCCTCATCCAAATAATTCTTAGAGAAAGATTCCTTTATGAGAGCCCTCAGCTCATCGAAGTCTAGGTCCCCCTTACCATCTTCATCGGCGTCTTTGAAACTCTTCGTCGCTACACACGCCTGAGCGGCATAGCGAGCAGCTTCCCTCCCAACTTCATATTCTTCCTGTATCACACCCCGATAGATTTCAGATTTATTACCCAAAGCAAATTTGGCAATGAAGCTTACCAATGTGGTCGCAATCCCCAACATAACAACACCCGAAGTCAATTGAATGAGGATAAACACATAATCAACTTCCCCAACTAAACCAGTCTGCTGTATATCAAAAAGTATGCCATACCTGTAAAAATCATAGTAGATGCCATTTGGTTGACCACTGGTCAAACTAATCGGGTTGTCGATGTCAAATGTGGTGGCAGGATCTTGACTGTACACTATTTCATCACCCTTAGAGAACCATCCAATCTTCGGAGACACTGTTATGACAGCGTATACATCTTCGTTACCAATTTTCACTTGAAATTCCTTGTCCAAATAAAAGTTGTGGTACTTGACCTCGATGTTCAAACGTATTCCACTTGTTCGAACATAGGGGTATTTTTCTGAATCTTCTCCAGCACCCTCAAAACCTGTAATATCCAATCCACTCGTTTGTTCATTGAAGGGTTTATCCAGTTCAATTCCGGCAATGTTCAACCATTCAGAAACTTTTAAACGAATAGCTTCCCCCTTTTCAAAGATGTATATATTTTCGTCAGAACCCTTCGCCCTTACATAGGTAATTGGTTTTGATCCAGATTGTACAACGGAATCAAAATAGTGATTGAATGCGAAGTAACTATCCTCTATACCGGGAGCCAAAAAGTTTGTAGACTTGGAATGCTCACATCTTCCCATAACTTCTGTGGCTGCACCAAGACCATTTGGATCCGCTAAGCAACCACCACCAGGTTTTACATACCTCTGTTTGATTGTTTCATGAATGTGTGTAGTGAAAAACATAACATTCCCCGATGGCAACTTTGAAATAAGTTCAGAACCCGCATAGTATGCACACACCGGGGTCTCGTAGATCCAGTCATCTGAATATTTGAACTGATAGTTGGTGAGACTGTCACAAAATGACGCACCACCGCTGTATATAGCCGCCTGTGTAGAAGTAAAATCGGTCGAAGCCAACCCCCAAGCACTCGCGACCCCCGTTGGTACCTCGGTGACGATGTAGGTCTTACCCAAAAATAACGAAAATATAACCCACCCCACAATAGCCACACTGAAGAATATATTTAACGCAGCCAGTCGCCAATCACGGATGACCACAACTTTGTTAGCGGTGAAGGAAAGGTTCACAATGTTTGAACGCATCCAGCGCCATGCTGGATGCATCTTCTTTGGAACATATGTCATATACTAAACTGAGAGATTTTACATAGTGGACAACTATCTAAAAACTCTTCCAACCGGGGTCGAACCGATGACCTTGCGATTAACAGTCGCACGCTCTACCAACTGAGCTATGGAAGACTGTTCCTTTCTACCTGAATCGAACAGGTGACCCATGGAACTACAGTCCACTGCTCTGCCAACTGAGCTAAGAAAGGGTGTGCTATTAATATACGGCACTGTGAATACAACGCGACAGAGAGGGCTCCCCGATGTGAGACCGGTTAAGGTTCCTCACCCCGTCGGCTCCATCAACGTTTATTCACTGGTTAGGGTTTCAGGTTAGGTTGGTGCAATACCGATGCCCCCATTCCAGATGGGTTTGCCCTTTACGTGGGACACCGGTCCTTCCCTCCACCCAAACAGCTCCCAAGAAGATTCGAACTTCTGTTGGTGGTTTCAAAGACCACAGTGCTAACCAACTACACCATAGGAGCGGTGGGTACTCGACCGACTACACGTCGGGAGTGGATATATCATATTCAAGTGTTTCTTCTTTAAGTCCATTTACAAACTTCATACCAGCCAAAGAGACGGAAAAAAGACCAGCGGAGGTGTTCGCGACGATCATCGGCACAACATGAAAGTGTATGGAATACACCAGACCCAGAATACTTGCCATAACATTTAGACCCAGAAAGGTATAATTAATCGCGTGGGTGTCTTTGGTCTTATATACATGAACAATTTGCGGCACGAACATAATTGAAATAAGCACAGCGCTCACCAGACCTAACCAGTTGATGAGGGTATCTGTATCCATACTCTTAATTATTTTCTAATTTTTAAGTAGGTATGATACTATTCGTCATTTTGATAGTATTGGTCATTTACATATTGTTAAAAACACGTACCAAAGAGAAATATGACTACAGATGTTTTCTCCTCACCGTCAAGAATGAAAAAGATAGACAACGACGATTTTTCGAAAATCATAGAGAGGACATTCCAATCGAAGTCATCTATGGACCTGATACAAGAAAAATTAGTATAGCCGGAGAGTTTGAAGAACATATAGAACCCGAATACTTTGAAAAGGCTATAGAGATGCATTATAACCCGGAAATCAGGAGACCCGATATTACCTATTTCAATTTGGGCGCCATCGGGTGTTTCATGGGTCACATGGAATTTTACAAGAGGTGTTTTCGTCAAGGTATCAAATACGCAGTCATCTTTGAAGACAATGTCGTAGTAAAGTCTGATCAATTATACGAGCAAATCCAAGGTGTTATCGATGAAAAAGAGAATGACTTTGATATGTGTTTTTTCCACTGTTTGTCGAGACTCCCCGATACTAAGGAAGGAACTCTTGAAAAGGTCAATTGGATTTCAAGTACCAAATGCTATCTCGTAAATGTTAATAACATGCGGGAGTACGTCAAATATTTCTACCCTATGGATAACCACGTGGATATGAAACACGAAGATTTAATTGCAAAAGGCTGCCGTGTGTATTACAAAGATCTAAGAGACTACATGTATATAGATCGCACACATCAAAGTATGATTGGGCACAACGATCACGAAAGGAAAGAATTCTTCTCGAGGCAGTACCCCACAGCTACACCCAATGAGCTTAAATGGGGCTATTAAGCCATAACAAACTTTGTCGCAAAATCAACAAATTCGGGTTTCCATCCACACGTCCTCTCAGTATTGGGGAAATTATCAGTGATAGTCACGCGCCGTCCATCCTTTAGAATGATATTGATACTGCAAGAGTAAATATGATTCATAGGCAATGCCCTAAACACATCGTCCATGACACCGTTTGCATTTTTGTCATACATATACAGTTTCATACAAAGGCCGTCGTATATCTCAACTTCTTCTAGATCTGTGCCATCAACAACACCAACAAACTCGGTCTCGTGCCAATGGTTACCCTTTGGTGTCTCAGAAATCCCGAAGCCACCTTTAAGAAGATCGGGTGTGTAGATAGTTTGCAAAATGTACTTGCGAAGATCCTTGAACGTCACGGGTTCATTAATACCGACATGGCAATCGTCAATGTTGACCATATACAGATTGGTCACTTTCGCACCGGTATAATCAATAGATCGAAGATCCTCGGTCGTGGCAGTGATTTGCGCAAGCATTTTTGTCGAATTGATAATGAGTAGTTGGATTTTGGAGTTATTTTATATTAATGTAAACATCGACTTAGGCTTTCAACTTTTACAATGAGGAAAACTCATTCTAAAAGCTGTTCCTAACGGGGCTCGAACCCGTGACCTTGGCGTTATAAGCACCACGCTCTGACCAACTGAGCTATAAGAACGGTGCAACTTGGTTATGTTACTAACCAACTTGTATAACGGTGGGACTTCCCACATACTACATATCATCGAAATCTTTAACCTAAGTAAATTCTAAAAAACAAACAAACAAACAAGTAAATATGGACTACGACGATTGCACCGTTACGACCGAGATGCCCCTCAGCGATGAGGTTGCTGATTTCATTGAAAGGGGTCTCCATCGCGACATGACCGACAAGGATGTGGTCGAATGGTGTGACGATAACCTCGAGGAGGTTGCTAAAATATATGAAAAGTATAGAGGTACCTACTTGTCATATAGGGATGCCGAGATGGCGTTATTTTTTACACAGACTGTGTATTGGAGAGATGACAGCATAGACGTGATTAGATCTTTTGTAGCTTGTAATTAAAATGTCAGTGCATATAAATGTTGAAATACATACTTGTAATAGTGCTCATATATATAGTACTTTTTATACTCAACATGAGTCACTTTGAAAGAACCATCTTGTATAAATTTTTCACACGGGGAGGTTTGAGAAATACAATGAGTGTACCTAAAGATAATGTTGCCGTTGGTGAGGGTTTTAAAGATATCCTCTTGTCGCCTTTCTATTATCATAGACATAAAATCACCAAGATTTCAGATGGGACCCTATTAAATTTTTATTGTTATCATGATAAGTATTTTGAGAAGTGTCGAGAAATGAGCAGTAAAATGTTTTGGAATGACTATTTTAATGAAAATGGTGTCAAGACACCCAAATTATATGCAACTACAAAACCATACCAAGTGTATCAACCCATATTACCAAACGCTGAATATATATCAAAACCTGAACATGGATTACGAGGAATCGGTATACGTGTCATAAAAGGTGATGAGATAAGACCAACCGAAAACAATCACCTCATACAAGAGAAAATTGACGCATGTGGGCATAAAGGTGGTAGATCATTTCGAGTAGTGACGACATATGACGGAGAGCTCGTATCAGTAGAGGAATTGAAAAATGATAATAAAGTGACATCCAATGGTTCGACGGGTGGAAACGTCAAAATGTGTAGTGGTGATATGTGTGGGGAATACCAAAAATTACATAAACCGATAAAAAAACTATGTGAGCTTCATAAGCGTGATTTCGCAGATTGTTTTTGTATTGGTTGGGATGTGTTAGTTGATTGTAAAGATGCGTATGTCATTGAAGGAAATTGGCCCAATGGGTTATTTAATGTCAAAGATGATAACACCGATGAATTTTATGACATGTTCAAACCAAAAGTTGAAAAGTTTTACGCTTTGAACAACATATAGATGTCGTATATCACGATGGCTATCACGATGACAGGGTAGTACCACGGGAGACTCGTATGAGTGATTTCATCATTTTCACAAACTCTACCCTCTAATCTACTTATTGCACATAGTGGTTCTCCTTCATTAATTTTTGATGTGAGAAACCAGCTGAATAACATTGTTAAATTGAACATTAAATTGGAGATATAATCCTTGAGATAAAATGGACTAAAAAGTGCATATGTCATTATGAGCGTATGAAACATATGAATAAACAATGTTGTAGACGTTTCTTCCCTACACACACGTTTTCGACCTGTCACTCCGTATATGTCATTGATTATAGAGCCTATGAAAAATAGTATAGGTACGATCATATACTATCTAAACAGATTTTTTCCTACCAAAAATCCTAAAACATTCGTGAGATTGTCTCCAACTGAGTAATGCCACGTATGTTCTTCAGAGTTTTTAATACCCAACATGCGATCAACGAAATTTTCATGTTTGGATTTTCCCGCATATACCCGACGAAACCAAAGGGGGGTTTCTTGGTCCGACTCGACCAAACATCCACCAAACTTCTTGACAAGATCAGGTCTGGAGGACAGCCAATATTCAAACACCTCCCATGCGGCACCTAGGGTGATCCAAAACCAAAATTGTTTTGGAAAGAGGGTACCTAGTAGGGCAAAGAATAAGAAGTGACTGTACTGAAACCCGTAAAACTCTGTTCGGAAACAATCTTCAGATGGTTTTTCACACGGGCAATGATTTGCATATAAGAAAAACCATGTCGTAAATAACAATAGGATGAGTAGTCTCATCTATTTCTTGGATTTAGAAAATATTATTTTTACAACTTCACCAAAAATAAACGCCTGTTGGGTCATTGCTAACATCTTCGCACGTCCCGTCTTGGGACTAAAGTCACCGTAACCCACACTACTCATAGTCGTGAAAGAAAAATAGTAAGGATCGAGAGCCGTCTTGAAGCCAAACTCCTCTGGATCCAACATACTGTAAATAAACCCATACAACAATGTGACAGTTATAACAAGTCTAAATTTATCAGCGGGTGTCATTTATTCTTTACTAACATTTATTTCTTTCAATCCAATGTCCATACTTGTCCTCTTCTGTTTTGCGAACCATCGACCACCCAGATTCGCGCTAACGCTCGCACCCCGTGTGGGTGTGTCACATAGTATGATGCTTAAGCCGTTACATACATCTGGTTTATGTTCCTTGTCAGGAAATTTTTCATTGAACGCGTGTATCGAAATAGACGGGATGTCGGGGGCGTCATCTAATAGGCGGTCGTATTCTTCCCGAGCCTTTGAAACAAATTCGAGTACATCTACCCGATGCTCCTTCTCGAGAGAAAGTTCCATGTCAATATTTCTATAAAATTTAGAATACTGAATGCACATGAGTGAATGTGCCTCTGTCAGTTGCTGACTTTGACTAAACTTACTTATCGATGCGAGAATACCACCAACTACATTTAAGAATGCAAAGATGTATTGAAATATTACGATTCTTCTCTGTGTATCTATATCTTCGACAGTACCATTCGGGTTTAAAACAGCAAAACCACCCACACCGGTCAGACTCGCTATGATTATAGTTGGATACGCCATCATATCGTTCTGCTTCTTGTAATACAACCTAGCGTGATTGTGAAGCCAGCGGTATCCAGCCGCCTTTTCGGCCCATTTGACTAAGAGCTTCTCCTGTTTGTTACACCAACAATGGGGCACATCCTCTTCACCCATTGCAATTAATATTAATCAAGATATTTTTCAAGTTCTGGTTCCATCTCCGATACCCACCACTTTTTTTTCACTGGGTCCCATTTTGCACCCAACGATTTAACGTGATCTTTTTCTTCAAACGGAACATTTAGGTATATTCATAAATTCTTCCGCTTCTTCTTCGGTTTTAAAAGACTTATAGACCGCACCGGGATATCCAATTACCTGCGTCTTAGCCTCATCCCAAGTAGTGTAAATACCTGGGGTACATCCTTTAACAACCGCGTAAAATTTTTGCTTCTTCGTTCCACTTGAGGTTTTGATTTTGGGGGTTCCACCCGCAGCCTCATAGGCTAATGTATCAACTTCTTCATTTTTAGGGTCACCATTATGAGCTTTTACCCATTTCCAGTCAATAACCTTTAATTTATTACGCACTTCATCAATAGCAATCCATAACTCTTTATTTTTCACTGGTGTTCCCGTGGAAGTTATCCAATCATTTTTTTTCCATTTTATAATCCATGAAGTGATACCATTCTTCACGTATTGACTATCCGTAAATATACAAACTTCTTGGATATCTCTCTTCAAACATTCCTCGAGGGCTTTGAGAATCGCCGTCATTTCCATGACATTGTTGGTGGTGTCAGCCTGTTTACCAGATAACCTAAACAGATCACTAACCACACCCCAACCACCGCGTCCAGGATTACCGAGACAACTTCCATCTGTGTAGATTTCGTACATACTTACTTACCGCGCGTATCCTTATACTCTGAAGCTTTCTTTGGGGTCTTGCATATCACGTCACCACAGTGATCTCTATTTTGGTAGACCGAGTTTATAGAGGTGGTCAGGTCCTCACATGTTTTAACTTTCCAACGCCCTAACATGGGTTTTTCCACTTTTACAAAAAGGTCGAGAAGTCGTTTGATCATATATAAAGTTTAAATGTGTCATTTCTTTAATGAAAGTTGAAATATCCAACGGTGATCTAATAGATAAAATTACCATTCTCGAATTGAAAATGGAAATGATAGACGGGGAGGAACGTCTCAGAAATATAAAAAATGAATACAACTTTTTGTGTGAGTTAGAGTTTGATACATCACACAAAGCGGAATTAAAAGATGTCAATCGTGGAATTTGGGACTTTAGGGAGATGTTGAGACTTTTAAATCACAAAGGTCTATACAACCAGTCGTTCATACATAGTGCAAAAAGAATTATTGAACTCAACGATGAAAGAAATCGAATCAAAAAACTAATCAATGAGGAAACGGCATCTGAAATTATAAATGAAAAGGGCTACAAAACTCCCACACCCACTCCATCCCCATCATACTCGTCGTTAGACGATCCCCTATTCTTCATGGACAAATTTTAAGATATTTGGGTATCTTAAAATTTGATTTGTGACGATATTTATACTAAAATGCAGTAAGCAAATTAGTTGGAGAAGGCGAGACCACCCATACCGGATTGGATGCGGAGGACGTTGTAGTTGCACGCGAACATGTGCATGGAGGTCGCGTCACCGGCGTCGTGGGCAACAACCTGGACCTGCGCGTTGTCGATGCGGGAGAAGTTGCAGGTGCCTGTGGGCTGGTGCTCCTCTGGCTTGAGCGCGAAGGAGTACGAGTACACACCGGGAACGGGGCAGCCAGAGTGGTGGTTGTAGGACTGCACCTGGTTGAAGTACTTGCCCTTCTGCTCCTTGAAACGGTCCTGACCGTTGAGGATGAGCTTGAAGGTGTTGAGGACACCACAGGCCTCCTCAGTGAAGCGGGTGTCACCACCAATGCCGTCGCCGGCACCGACCGCGAGGAGGGGAGCACCGGACGCCGCGGGGGAGACGAAGGCGTTGGAGTTCTCGATGGAATCTGGGTTGGACTCGAGGATGACGTTGGTCTCGGCCGACGCGTTGGAGAAGTTCCAGAGCGAGTTGGGGGACGAGGTGTTGGAGAAGCACCAGACGAGCTCCTTAACTGGGTGGTTGTAGGAGAGGCGGACCTGCTTGGTACCGGCGGAGGTGATGGTGTCGGTGCCGGTGTGCTGGACCTGCTCGATGAGGTACTCGTGACCCTTCTGCGCGAAGCGACGACGCTCCTCGGTGTCGAGGTACACGTAGTTGGCCCAGACCTTGAAGGTATCGGTGTTGAGGTAAGTGGAGAAGTCGGACGCGAGGTCGAAATCAATGCGGACCTCGTGGTACTGGAGGGCGATGAGGGGGAGGTAGAGACCTGGGTTACGGTTGAAGAAGAAGACGAGGGGGAGGTAGACAGCCTTGCCGGTACCCGCAGTGGTCATCTTACCCCAGTTGAGCTTCTTGGACTCATCAAGGTAGAGCTCGGAGTACAGACGCCACCACTTCTGGTAGTGCTTGTCGATGCGCTGACCACCGATGGAAAGCTCGACGTTGTTGATCGCACGCTCCGCGACGAAGTTGCAGTCAACCGCCACCGCAGTCCGGGTACCCGAGGGCACAGACTTGAGCTCAATGTACATGTCACCGACAAGATCACCGTTGCGCGCAACGGTGACGGACACGCGACCGGAGTTCGCGGCAGTACCGTTGACGGTCTGCTCGATGTTCTCCATCGCGAAGTTGGTGTGGCGCTTGTATTTCGCCTGGAAGAAGGTCACCTCAGGGTTACCGGTAAGGTAAACGTCCTGGGCGCCGTATGCTACGAGTTGCATGAGACCACCGGCCATTTTGAGAGTTGTTGTACTATAGGTGGAGAAAATAATTTTGGGGGAATGCGCATTTCCCGACCCCAAAATTTCTCAGTCCAACATAAATGTCGACACACCCTGATGAAAATGAGATAGAAATTGAAGAGGGTGAAATTATTTCAGATGACGACGAGGATATTTCGGAGGTTGAGGATGAAGACTTCGCGGAGAATGGGGGTATAGATATCGCCGAGCTCATGACTTCCCTCTTGGCCACGGAGGATGGTGATACGGTCTGCTCAGCCCTTGTTACTATTGCAACCCAACTTCAAACCCAAAATAAAATTTTGATAAAAATGTTGAGCAAAATGAATTCGGCTTAAGGATAAAACTCGTATGTACTATAGATGAAAACAACTCACTTCATTGATAAGGAACCCAACATGTTTCAGGCTCTGACTGAACTACAGAAACGTGACATCCAGTCAATGAATGAAGAAGGCATTTTAGAGTGTATTGAGGAATTTGAATTTAAGTGGTACCTTCATAGCAAAGATGGGTACTCTCCTTGTAGGAAACGTGCGACCATGCTGGGGTATCATCAATTTATCGACCCAGATTACTTCAATGAAGATGGTATCCCCATTCCAGATGGAGTTGACGTGAAGGCTATACGAGGCATCAAGAACCGTATGATTTCTTACCTGATTCAGATGTCGAATCACCTACAAGTTCGTAAAAAGGATTTCACCCAAGACGATGAGGTTTCTATCAACAAGCGAATCAACAATATCATCCTACAGATTGAAGATGGTTTTGAAAATGTTCGGCGTCATCAAATTTCCTTTGAGCGAGTCGTCGCCCCAACTAAAGTACCGGTGGTGAGTGTCCATACCGATCCCTCGGTGATGGATGAAGAGGAAATCGAAAAGACTACACCCTTTCAGAAGTGTCTCATGATTGCCCTTACGGAGGCGTATCGTGCTGGGTTTCGGCGATACAAGGGTCAATGTTGTGAAGAAATCAAAACGGTCGAAGGTTTCAGCACAAGAGCTTGGAATCCGGTATTTCCCATCGAGGACTTTGTATATTCTCTCCCGAAAAAGGAAAGTAACTTTACGACGTGGAAGAATTTCACGAGTAAGGGTTCAATCTATAGAGATGTGGTTGATAACATCTCAAAGTGTCATGATCCACAATTTCCCGAAATTAAAAAGAGACGCCATGTGTGGTCATTCAAGAATGGTGTCTTTGTCGGTAAGGAGTGGATTCCCGATCGAGGTGTTTATGATTGTCGATTTTATCCCTATAAAAGTGACAAATATGCATGTCTAGACCCGAGTATTGTCGCGTGCAAGTACTTTGATCAACAATTCGACGACTTTTCTCACATCGAGGACTGGACGAAGATTCCCACACCATGGTTTGACTCTATTTTGAAATATCAGAAGTTCGAGGATGAGGTGTGTAATTGGGCATATGTCATGGGTGGTCGGCTGTGTTTCGATGTGAATGATCTCGACAGCTGGCAGGTTATCCCATTCTTCAAGGGTATCGCTCGGTCGGGGAAATCCACTCTGATCACGAAAGTGTTTAAGAAGTTCTACGAAGCTGAAGATGTCGGGACACTCTCAAACAACATCGAGAAGAAGTTTGGGCTTTCCGCAATCAAAGATTCCTTCATGTTCATCGCCCCAGAGGTCAAAGGTGACCTTGCCCTCGAACAGGCGGAGTTCCAGTCCATCGTTTCGGGTGAAGACGTATCTGTTGCAGTCAAGAACAAGACTGCGGTATCTATTGAGTGGAATGTACCAGGTGTTCTAGGTGGTAACGAGGTTCCCAACTGGAGGGACAACTCGGGGTCTGTACTTCGGCGTATTCTCCCATGGAACTTTGGGAAGCAGGTGCAGGACGCCGATCCCCAACTCGAGGAAAAACTTCACAAAGAACTTCCTATAATTCTCCTGAAGTGTGTGCGTGGGTATTTAGACTACTCAAACAAATATAGGAACAGGGATATTTGGAATGCGGTTCCCGCCTACTTCAAGCAGATCCAAAAGCAGGTGGCCATGGTTGCTAGTAGCCTTACAAATTTCCTGGAATCAACCTACGTCATACTCGGTGAGGATAAATTCGTCCCCCAGAAGGAATTTGTTGCCAAGTTCAACCAACACTGCCGGGAAAACAACCTCGGTAGTTACAAGTTCCATGGAGACTTTTACGCAGGACCATTCAGCTCCAGGGATATCGAGGTTAGGGTAGAAACGGTAAAGTATAATGGAAAAATCTTGAAGAACCAACCCATCATATATGGTTTGGATCTAGTTACCGATGATCTGACTTTTACAGACGACATCTAAAAAAAATATTCCCAAATAGTAATATGAGCCAGAGTGTCAAGGAGTTTGTCAGACAATCTGGTGTAGAAGTTCAGAGTCCAAACTCGAATTCTAATGACAATTTTGCGAGAGAACTCGAGGAGGTTATGAATGTCGAAACGAACGCACAACGGGAAGCAAGTAGAAGAAGGGAAAGTGTCGCCAGAGCTTCTTCATTTTTTAGAGCCCCTATTCGCCCAATGCGCCCAGTACAGGTACCACAACGCTTACAGGAAAACCTAATTAATAATCAAACTTATGAACCCCTCAGTGATGAATTTACCGATGTGATGTCGACGCCGCGTCCCCGTCAGGATCTTGAAATTAGCAAACTCAATCCTGGTATGTTCAACGCCACCGTGGATTCTGGTTTTGGTCAGAAAGATACATTGATTGACATTAAGAAAATACTCTTAAAAATACCCCTAGGTAGAACATCTATTGGTGAGGGTCTTTATATAGACACCAAGGAGATCAAGGGTATCTATGGACAATTTAAGACTGGATTTTCTCATACAAAAGAAAGTGGTCCCAGAGGTGATATCAATAAGGATTTTCATAGTGCTCAATTTATGCTCACTTTATCGAATGATATTGAGAGTAAAGGTGCAACCGTCAATTTTTACAGAAATGGGAAGATTCGTTTCTCGGGTGGTTTTGTTGGTACCAATATCTCCAATCAACCTGAACTCATTCGTCGTTTCATGGTCAATGCATACACAGATAGACAACCATTTTTTTACAACCCATTCACCTACAATAATCTAAGTGGTCAGTTTAGAGTCAACGGTACATTCAAGAGTTTGACCAGAATTGCCCAAAATAGTTCAATGTACGGTATGACCAGAGTCAGCTATGAACCAGAACTTGCTCCATTCCTCTATGCATACTTTGGAGATACCAAATTCATTCTCTCCGGGAGTGGTAACATCCAGATTTCGGGTGCGAAAAATCCCAGTGACTTGTTGGCTTCGTACGACTTTGGGAAGAAATTTGTCCGGGATCTTAATGACAGAGGGGAAATCACGGTGACGGGTATGTTTGAAAAGGGTATCAAGACCAAAGTGTCTAAACCCAAACCCAAACCCAAGTCCAAATCCGTTTCCAAAAGGAAATACACAAAACGCACACTCACCAGGAATCAGGTAAATGCTATCATGATCAACTCTAAAATGTGTGCGCGGATGAAGAAATCCGAACTCATGGATCTGGCGCGACGCATGGGTGTTGTGAATTTTAGAATAACAACCCAAGGTGGTTCCAGGCTTGCGACTAAAGATGAGATCTGTGCGAGAATCAAGAAAAAAACGGGAAAAGAGAATGTCACCGTTAATAATAAAAAACTCATTGGAACTGGGAACACATTCCGGGTCGGTCGTAAAATTTGCACGGACATGACGAAGGAACAACTTGTTCGCGTCGCCGGGATTCTTAAAATCACCCTTGATGAGAAGGAAACTAAAAAGTCCATCTGTAAAAAGATTGAGAAGGTTAGAAACAACCTGGCTAAGCCTAAACCCAAACCCATAGCTCCACCCAAGCCCACAAAGAGACAGGTGCAGAGAGAAAAGAAAACTACACAAGTTGGTGTGAAGAGAGCTGAAGTCATGAAGAAACGGGGTCTCGATGAAAACTCGATTCGTAAGGATATCACCAAACTTTATGGTGACAAATGGATGAAGAGGTACAAACCCAATATTAACCAAGATGTGCGAAACATGAAATCGGCTCTCAATGCCATTACGAGGGGTAATAAAATGGGTGTCCCCTTCAAGAAGAATATAAATGAGACAAAAAAGAAGGTTGTCAATAGGTGGAAGATGGAGAGACGCCGCGAACTCGAAAGAAAGTATCTCATGAACACCGTAAATGTCACGAGTATAGCGAATAGTCTCAAAAATGACTATCGCCGTGCGGCTGCCAACTACATCATGAATCAGAAGACCCCCCCAAGTAAAAAGAAGATGGACGACTATAGAAAATATTGGTTAAAGTTTAGGGCTAACGTGAACGCAAATGGACAAAACCCATGGAACAAAGTCACCAAAGCCGCCCGTGGAAGAAATTTTATCCCGGCTCGAGCTCGGGTTGAGAAAGTATAATCATGGGGTAAGGGTAAATGATGATACGCGCACATGGGGAACTCGATTAAATTCTTGGATGGAAATGGCCAAGGAGGAGTTCCTCGATGCGATCATTTACGTTACCGCCGATTACATCAAAGTGGGTCGAAATAGTTGGCGGCGGTGTGCACTACTGGAGAAGGAGTGCACACAGCTGTGTCGTCCGCGGACCGATGATGACAACGAACTCATCATGTATGTTATAGATAATTATGAACACATTGAAAGTAAAAAACATAGGGACATGTTACGGAAACTCTTCACTATGTGCAAGTTATGCGACGATTGACGAGTTTGTTTGGTTCAGCGGTTTGTTTCAAGTGAATTGTGTGGTAGGAGAAGTTGTAGGCTGGGAATAGATCTTTAATTTTATTTGACAAAAGGCTAGCTTGGACGGTGCCTGGCGTACCCGAACACACCGATATCTTTTCGATTTGGAGGAATTTATTCTCCAGTTGAACAAACCTCTTCAACATGTCACGATGCATCCCATCCCTGTGCATCGTGAGATACATATCCTTAGACGCACCATCACTTATGTAAAAGTGGTCAGAACCCTCAACCTCCGTAGATGTTTTACGTGTTTCGAACATGAGCGCCAACACCACCAAAGCTACGATGATGTAGATCATTTATTATTAGGGTGGAATTAATTTCGTCAAGTCGTCAATCTTCTGGAGGATGTTCTGAAACTTGTAAATGGAATCGACGTCAGAAGGCTTCACAATCTCAAGTTCAATTTGAAATGTCGCCTCTTCTTCTGAATCCATATCCATGTTATCGCCGTGAGAGATGGTCATGTCGATGCTCAGGTTCTTTCTGACAAAGGAGTGTCTCGTTTTGTTACGCTTTCGGTCCATATCGTACTCCCCAGTGGTGGGAATCTCTCGAGCCACACAGAAACGGACGTCGAGGGGTGAGCGTTTGAAATCCTGCTTGATGACACCAATCTTTTGGATCATCGTTTGGTCCCCAGTTTCTTCGTCACAGGTGATGCGAACATTGTTCGCGTCGTTGTAATAGACATCAGAGACGGTCGTCTTTACACTCTCCCAACCATCAAATTTTTTCAAACCACTGAGAACACGTTTCCAGGTATCCTTACCGACGTTGGTATCGAAAAGAGATCCATTATGTTTTCCAAGTCGAATCTCAATTTCAATGTCACCTTCATTCTTGTGAGCTTCGAAAATCGGGAGAACGTTGTTGGTGAGATCCATTTTACATTTACATATTGCGCCTTTCTCTTAAGCCTTTTATGAACGTAAAATATAATGAAGGGTTTTGAAAACTTCGGAAATACATGTTATTTCAATACAGCCGTTCAATGCCTATTACATATCCCAGTTCTCACAAACTATTTTATAAAAAACCCATACGATGGTGAGTGTTCATTCACCAATGAATATTCCAAACTTGTTCACGGATACTGGATGAGGGGCGAATCACAGTTGAGTGTTCAACCCCTCCTGACGGCATTCCAGGAGAAGTTCCCACGCTTCAAACTTAGACAGCAACACGACACACAGGAGGCAATTCTCTGTATCATAGATATTATCGAGCGTTCCCGACCATTTATTAAACCGTGGTTTTATGGAAAGAAATGTCAAGAAACAATCTGGCCCGGTGGTAAGACGACAAATGAAGAACCCTTCAGCGTTCATTTGGTGACTTCCGATGGAAACGATTTGGGGGATATGCTAAGAAAGAGTATGGATTGGAATGTTTTAGAAAACTTTGAGGACACGGAGGGTAAGGTTCATAACGTGGCTACTACCCGGTCACTCTTTTCGGAACTTCCCCAAGTATTGATGATTTCATTCGATCGAAAAAGTCACATCAAGATTATAGAAACAATTATGATCGATTCATTTGAATACAATCTCGTGGCGACCGCTGTACATGAGGGTGGTCAGAATGATGGACACTACGCGTCGTTCGTCAAATGTAGGGGCAAATGGCATTTTATAAATGATACTTTTATTAAACAACACCCACTACCAGAAGAAGCTGGGTTCTATTTTATGGTTTACAATCTAAAAACTCCTCAATCTTGATGTTCTCCTTAATATTCACGATCGTTCTATAGAACGTTCGTCTATTGTTGGGGTGCGTCTTATCCGTCCTCCTCTTTAGAGGTCTCCACCACATGCGCCTCCCATCATCCACAAAATCACACTCAACGATAGCCCCCTCCTCGAACCATGGTTCATTCATCAAGTCCATACTAACTTCGGATTCAAACACCAACTTCCCCCTTTCCTGTACATAGAGTCTCCAAGCTAGAGGACCCCCAACCGTGCCAGGTACTTCCCATGAAGGTTCCTTCTTCATGAGAAAATCCACCGTGTTCTTCTCTTTGGGTTTCCACTTAAACATCGTCTCGTGTGTCCCTATCTTAACGGGTTCATTCACAGGAGTGAAAACGAGACCATCAATTCGTTGGGTCACCGTTGGGAGATATACATCCAAAAAAGTGGTATAGTCCGCCATTCGGTGAAACGTCTTGACCTTGAGACGGTACATGTCCTGTTTCATGTAAATGACAGAACCTGTAACCACCTTACACGCCTCCAGTCTCAATAGTAAATTTAAATCCCACACGGGCTCCCCATTGGCGAAAACCGCATCATAGACCATGAGTGTATTCTCGTAAAGCTCCCCATCAAGAATGGTCCCCTCGTAAGCCACCTTTTTCAGATTGATTGGAACCTCAAACATGTTGAATGATCGATTGACAAATAGACACTTCCTTTTACCCTCAAACGTGAGAGCAACCATCATATACCTCTCACCATCCGTCTTTTCACATACCAGGTATTCGGCACCTTTGAGGATGGGAAAGTGTCGTCGCTCAATCGATATAGGTTGGGGTCCCGGAAAGTAATCCTTACTCTTCCAGCAGGTGTGGATAAAATTAACGACGTGTTTGTAAAGTGGTGTGTCTAACTTTATAAACATTCCGGTGGACATATTTTAGTTTGTAACGAAAACTTTAATTTACTTTCACACCAGCTGCGTTCAGTATATTACTGACACATTCATGTGTATAAGTCATGATCAACTTAGCTGCTGTAAATGCATAGATTCGTACATTTTTTTCTTTAAATTTCTCAAACATTTTGGGGTGAATTTTCCATGACCCCGTCTTCTTTTCCTTGATGTTCTTGATGACGTTCTTCGTGTTCATCATCCATGCACGGGCATTCGTAGAGGTTACCCGGTAAATATCATTCGAAATCTTCATTCCAAGTTCTGTATCAAAATGGAGACCCATCTGTGATACGGGTTCTGTAGAATTTTCTTTGATCTTCTTCTTGAAAATATCCCAATCTACACCCTCCATCACACCTGGGAACACGAGACACCCCACGTTTTCATGTTTCTCGAAACATTGATCGATGGAATCAGTATCTACACCGATACCAAAATCAATAAAAATAATTCGATCGTGGGTTTTCATACACTTCTGAATGACATCAGCCTTCTCAAATGGATCATCATTTACGTAAACAATCTGATTGTTGATATTTTTTTGAAGACACTTTATATTGAGACGGAGAACCCCGTGAAGTGTTTTCACATGGCATGATTTGGATCGGGTAACTAAAATGGTAGCCAAGTTCATGACTATCATAGAAGTCTAACCCTTAAGCCTATCATTCATACAACCACCAAATGGTAAATTTCCTACATGACCCAAAGTTGTATTTACATCCGCGTAAATCTTACCATCAGCTTGCTGCCAACGACGACAAAACGCATAGTCCTCTGAAAGATATCTACGGGTATTCGGGTCAATCATACAGTCAAATGCCGCATGATAGTCATCAAAATCCCTATTTTGGTGATCGTTTTTACACCAAAGCTCCGGGAACTTCTCCTCTAGGGTCTTGAAGACCGAGCGCTTTATGACCATGAAACCCGTAGGTCCATCGAGGATCTCAATAAATCCATTGGTGATGGGACGATTTTGGGCACCAAAGTTGATTACGAGACTCGAAGACAACATGGACATGTCGCGTTCATCACCCCTCTTGATGGCATCGGCAGCCTGATCCCACATCACAACCTTCTTGGGATAGCACGCCACAGAGAGATCGTGCCCCGACTTTACGAGACGAACGACGGACTCGGGATCGAAGTGGATGTCGGCGTCGATGAACATGAAGTATTCACAATCTGTTTTTTGCATGAAACGACCAACGGATACATTACGGGCGCGATGGACGAGTGACTCATTTTCTGTAGTATCGAGATACAATTGAATACCCTCTTTTATTAAAAGTATTTGAAGCTTGATGATACTAGTCATATACTTCTCTAAACATAAACCACCATAGCATGGCGTTGAAAGAAAAAGTTTAGTCATATACTATGATACATTTTTAAACTCTAAGTGCTTTTTTATGATGGTTTCTATTTTATTTAGCGTCGGTACAGACACCGAACACTTCTCACACATTTCATTTTTTGTTACATTGGGATTCAATACCATGTAAATTATTGTAGAAGCTACACTATTTGGTGTTTTGCTCATTAGATCCACACAATCCTCGGTGGCGTTACATATCTTGATACATTTTAGACGCTCTTCTTTGGACACCGTGAAGGAATTCAAAAGACGCTGCAACACATCAAACGCCTTCGTCACGTAATTCTTTTCAGTCATACCTGCTATCGTGTCTTTGAATAACTGCGTCGTACGACTAACATCCTTAGATTGAATACCAAACATATCCGCAATTTCCTTCGTTGTTCGCGGGTGCTTGGCGAGTCTGCATGCGTAAAGCACACAGTTCGCCTTCATCCCCAAACGTACCGCCCCCCTCGTGAGCTTTTCATCATTGAACTTTCTGTAAAACATCTTTGCATCTTTCAAAACCGAATCCGGGAGTGAATGACACGCCTCATCTATATCCTTGTACGCGTGGAAAAGTGAGCGATCCTTGTGATTCATAGACATGTGAAAATTAATCTTCGCTATCCGCTTGGTTTCGTAGCTAGAACCCCGTTGTGTAGAAATGATCGTCCCCTTACCCCAATTCTGCGAGAATAGCTCAGGATTTGCGTTGGGATTCCCACATCTCGATGGATCATTCACCTTCCCATCGTCATTCATCCCACTCGTCCATTCAGCCGTATCATCGACAAAATATGAATCCACGAGACCACATTCAGAACACGTGGGTAATCCCTCTCTCGAAAAAATTTTAGTTCCTGAACATTCTCGACATATATTTATATTCACTGGCTTTTCTTCTTTTTTTTTAGGTAATAGAGCGTCTAATTCAGACCATATAGTTGCCAGCATTGTTTTGAATGTGACAACCTTTTTTAAATTTTCAACAAACGCATTACAGACTTAGGCTTTTCACGTGCATTTCAATCATATCAACAGTTTCCTTGAAGCTCTTACCACCAGATGTTGAGGGCTTCCACCCCTCCCATTCTTTATCGATACTCTCATGTCCTGGGGGTGGATTGATGTCCTGTCCCCCAATTTCAGTATCGGAGACGATAAATCCATCGAGATCGGAACCAGATTCCCCCTCGTCGTAAATATCACTGTCTGTATCCTCAACGTCAATCTCAGAATAGTAGGCGAACATGTCATCCCCCAAATCTTTCATCTCCAAGTCCTTGAACGTCGTACCACTTGGGTGATGCTCCATCAAACTCTCAAAAGGAGCGGGGGACAGGGCTCCGTCATCTAATTTATAGACACATGCAGACTTGTAAATAAGTTCAGTGGGGTTGAGGTACCGGACCCCGAGGGTCAGGCCAGTATTCATTCCAACCACCCCGTACATTTGGTCTTCAATTCCGTCTTCATTGACAAGTAGTTTTACGATATCGTTTTCGTTTATTTCAGTTGGCACAATCATGCTTAGAGTTTTCTACCAAAAAAATATCAGGGATAATATCACAGATGAAAGTTATTATTTATTCGAAGGAAGGATGCCAGTACTGCGACCACGCGGTGACCCTCAGTGAGGCGGAGGGTCTCGAATACGAAAAAATTTTAATAGAAAAGGAGGAACTAAAAAAATTATGCGGTGGTAGTGTCGATTCTTACCCTCAAATATTTATTGACGGACGTCATATCGGAAACTACTTTGAATACCAGGAATACATTGAAGATGAATATGAACCCATACTAGCACCAACACTCGATAGATTTACTGTCTTCCCCCTGAAATATCCCGAGCTCTGGGAACTCTACAAGAAGGCTCAAATGTCCAACTGGACAGCGGAAGAGGTAGATCTATCCAGTGACATGGAAGACTGGAAAAATTTAAATGACAATGAGCGAAAATTCATCAAGTATATCCTGGCGTTCTTCGCTGGCTCCGATGGAATTGTTTTTGAGAATATCAATAACAATTTCGCCGATGAGGTACAAATCTCCGAGGCTCGTTCATTCTATGCATACCAATGCCATAATGAAATGGTCCATGGGGAGACGTACTCTAAACTCATAGACAAATACATCAAAGACTCTACTGAAAAAAAACACCTCTTCGAAGCTATACAAACCGTCCCCTGTATAAAGCGTAAAGCCAACTGGGCTCTAAAATGGTTCGATACCAAGTCCCGAACCTTCGCTGAACGCCTCTTCGCGTTCGCCTGTGTCGAGGGGATCTTCTTCTCTGGGAGTTTCTGTGCCATCTACTGGCTCAAGAAGCGGGGACTGATGCCCGGGCTGTGCTTCTCAAATGAACTCATTTCCAGGGATGAAGGTCTCCACCAGGAGTTTGCTGTTGAACTCTTCAAGCTCCTACGTAACAAACCCTCCACAGAGACGATTCACGCCATCGTTAGAGAGGCTGTGGAAATTGAAAAAGGCTTCATCTTGGATGCCCTCCCCTGCAATCTCATAGGGATGAACTCCGAGAAGATGTCCGAATATATCGAGTACGTTTCCGACCGTCTCTTGAAGCAAATTGGACAACCCCCAATCTGGGGTTCCAAGAATCCCTTCGACTTCATGGAGAATATTAGCCTTGATGGGAAGACCAACTTCTTCGAGAAGAGGGTCGGGGACTACGGGAAGATGGATGACACCTCGGATGATATTGGATTTGACGAAGATTTTTAATCTAGAAAAGAGCTCCATCAGAATTGATAGCCATTGGGGCGAGATTACCACCTGTATCCGTAAGCTCAATCTGGGGTTCGGCGAAACCGGGCTCAGCATCTGGAGCCTCCACCATTGGGACTGGGGGTTCGACGACAACCTTCTTCCCACACCTACCACCGTTCTTGGTGGTGGTACCCTCCTTCTTGATGTTCATCATGCCCCACACGACGAGGATGAAGACGAGTGTGTGCACGAGGAGACCCATCGTAGAGGGGCACCCCGTTGGGGTGGCGATCCTGGGTCCCAGAACTCGCCTGACGAGACGGAAGGTCTCGGGATTCGCAACGATGAAGAAGGTGAGACCGGAAATGACCGAAATCATAAACTTCTCCTGTTGCTTTTCGCCATTACAGCCACATCCACAATCTTTAAAGAAACCCATAATACTTTTAGAATATGTCAACAAAAAAACTTACTTAAAGTCAAAGTTCCTACTATAGATATAACCAACCAACAATGTCGCTCACTATCCAACGCTCTTCCGATTTCTCTCCCGCCGCTGTGCAATTTTCGAAACTTCGTAAAAACAAGAATGGAGGTAAAGCCGTCTATCTCAACACTGGCGACAACAAGAAGCTCTACGTTCAGTTCCCTTTCATGCGTTCTCCGTATGGACTGAGTAACTTTACTGATGAGGGTACCGGGCGCACGTCCTACTCTCTCGATCTATCCTTCGACCCCGACAACGCCGAGGCGATGGAGCTCCACAACAAACTCAAGGAGCTCGATGATATCATCGTCAATACTGTTGCCGCCAACTCTAAGGAGTGGCTCGGTAAGGAGTTTAACGTCGCTGTCCTCAAGGAGGCACTCTACAAGCCCATGGTTCGCCCCGGTAAGGAGCAGTATCCATCTACCATCAAGCTCAAGATCCTTACAAAGGCTGATGGAACTTTTGTTCCAGAGGCCTACACGATGAAGAAGGAACCAGTGGCTCTTGACACCATCGAGAAGGGGCAGAAGTGCGTCGCCATCGTCGATTTCAACCAGATCTGGTTCATCGATAACAAGTTTGGCGTGACTATCCGCCTTCAGCAGACCCTCCTCGAGCAGTCTGCTAAGCTTCCCTCCTTCGCCTTCCAGGGACTCGACCTTCCCGAAGAGGACATTGATGTTGAGGAAGATCTCGATGAGGATGTTGATGTCTAAGTCCCAAAAATCAAAAAAAATCCAATTCCTTCTTGGTAAGTTGAAAATAACTTCTTACCAATAAGTATGTCTAACATTGAGAGTAATCTAAAGAAGTTACTCAGAGGTGAGAAGGCTTGTATCCCAGAACACTTTTTGAAAGTTCCTGCTTACAACTCACCAACCCTGCGTACGGGAAAGGGTATGACACTAAGTGAAGGTAAGTTTGGTAAGACGTACCGTGGAAGTATTAACGATAACGGTCGTCGCTATGTCGCGTACAAGGAGATAGATACATCGAAGAGTGTTCCTGGCGCCTTCGAGTTTGAATTCAAGGTTGCCCAGAAATTAAAGGAGTTTGCAGTTCCAGAGGTGTATCTCTTTAAGAAGTGCCCCATCCAAAATAAAACACCCCAAAAAATACGCAATGACGGAAGGGTCATCACACCAACACGACGCACCAAACCTAAGGATATTATTTACATGGAACTTCTTAATGGTATGTCCTTTAATTCGTGGTGGAAAACTAATCCATCTCTTGGTGCGATAAAGTCTGTAATCGTACAGGTTTTTAATAATCTTTACCGAATTAACCAAAAATACCCAGACTTCCGTCACCGTGATTTACATGGAGGTAACGTGATGGTTAATCCAAAAGACCTCACCACCCAATACACTTGGAAAGTTGACACCGGTGGTCCGAATATCAAACAGTATAAGCGTACAAACGCTGGTGTGACTGCTCATATAATTGATTTTGGTCTATCTTACTGGTCCAGTCGTATGCCAAATCCAGAAACTGCCGATGGTGGATACGAGTATGTGGGTATATATAAGGATCGTCCAGGTACGATTTACTATGATATTCACAAGTTCTTATATGCCATTTATCGTAAAGTGAAATATCCTGCGGATGGTAAGGAGCGAGAAATAAAAAATTTCATTGATCAACTCATACCCGACAAAGAGTTCCTCGAGTTTAACGGGAAATATACCGTAGATGGGTCTTTGCTCACACCTCCACGCCCCAATCTCCTTAAGCAATACCTTCCCTCCTTCAAGACTATTTTGACTCACCCATTCTTAACTGATGCGGACAGACCAAATGGATCAAAGACTCTCGATGAAACTCTCAAAATGATCGCCCCTAAGCCTAAGCCTAAGACTAAGCCTAAGACTCTTCCCAATGTCAAGACTAAGACGCCCAGTGCCAAACCTTCAACAGCTGAAAGGAAAGAGAAGATTAAAAGGATTGCAGCTATACTTGCGGCTAATAAAGCTAAATCCAAAGCCGGTCCAGCTCGAAGGAGGACGGGTCCAGTTCCTAAAATTCAGACGGTCGCACCCAAGGCTAAGACCCCCACACCAAAGAAGGAAGTTAATAGGTACATTAATAAGTTCGTAAATAAACTAGATAAAGATGGAGTCAATGCACTCAAAAAGAAGATTTGTCAACCTTAAAAACCCTCTTCGTACCCTCATCAATTTCAGAGAGTATCTTAAACTTTGGCGTTTTGGTGAGCTTCACCCCATCCTTAGTGACGAATGATTTCATCCGTTCAACTTCACCACGGGGCATTTTCCTGGTGTATTTGAGCGTGACATTTTTGTTTCCCATAGAAAGTACAGTTGATGGCATTTTAATATTTACCTATAATAAAATATGTTTGCTCTCATCCTCCTCGCGATCATTGATGTCATAATTCTCATGCAAACTAGTCAGGCGCCCGTAGAGGACGGCAAGAAGTGGGCTGTTTTCGGGACCATGGGTTGCGGTTGGACTCGGAAGCAGTTAGACTACATGAAGAAAAATGGGAAACCCCACACCTTTGTCGATTGCGACAAGGAAGACTGTAAGGGGATGAATGGCTACCCCACCCTGGTGAGCCCTGAAGGTGAAAAGACCGTTGGGTACAGTGAAGTTTAAATACCACGGACGACGGCCAGACCGAGGGAGAGTGTGAAGGCATCAAGCATGGTGTTGATGGGCTTGAGCACGGTGATATGCTTCACGAGGGAACGGTTCCACACGAGGCGAAGGAGGAAGGTGCTAATCAGCACGACGAGTACGAACATGAGAAACTCGGTGAGCGCATCGGATCTGGTTTCAGCTTTGGTAACTTCCTGAATCATTTATTACATGTGGATATTTTTTTTCTGTATCAATTACAAATGAAGGGACCACCTCTCAGTGGTTCTGAAAGTAAATTTACAAATAGAAGGTGGGGGACCAAGACTGGCATTGGGAATAATAACTGTTACGCCTACGCCGTGGGTGACTATGAGGCATACAGGTGGCAAAAGTCCATTCCTGGGGATCGTTCTGGACTTTCTAATGGTAATCACAACTACACCCACTGTACGGGTCTCCCAAACCGCGTCGTATCAGACAACCCAAAGAAGATTTACAAGGCTGGACCGACTGAAAAGTGTAAAAAGGGGTACTACAAGGTGATGATGTTTGTGTCCCCTGGCAGGCCCACCAATTACATCCGTCAAGGTGACTTTCATTTTTACAAGCAGCATGGTGTCGTAGAATACAAAGTGAAGCCGGGGGATACTATCGGGTCTGTGGCAAAATTCTTTAACATTCCTGAATCACGGATAAAGCGGGCTGGTACATTCAGGGTTGGTAAGCAAATTGTCTTTAGGACGAACGTATTCAGTCACAAGCGTGGATGGGCAACTGGACCACTTCTGGCTGATGCGAAGGGAAAGGTCATCAAAGATCCTCGAAAAGCTTCCCGAAACTATCCAGGTCTAAACTATGAAAGGTATTGTAGCTCATTCTGTGTCAAAAATAGAGGAATCAAAGTCGGCAAGACTCACCCCAAAGTCGGTAAGAATGCTGTCTAAATCTAACATATCATGAACGTCAAAGTTTAAATCAAATAGATCCATCACACTGAAAATAGATTCATCATTCAATGACACAGAGTTTGAAGCTGCTGTGTAATTGTTCTGAATCGAAACGACAATCTTAAACTGGGAAGCATCGAATACCTTTCTACACGTGGGGCACGTGTTCTTACCTCTTTTTGTCCATTCCTGTAGACAGTGGGAATGAAACACATGTCCGCAACGAATCGGCGGATTACTCCTCGTCGCCTTGACTTCATTGAGACATATGGAACATGTCGACATTCTATAGGAAGGTTCTAAAGTTTTTTTCGTGATTTCTCTCAGTAAATACCCGAAACTTTGAGAAGGGGTTTGTCACAGGTTATGCAGTTTCCCTTACCCTGCTCCTCCTGTACCTTGGACATGAGTTCCGGACCCTGCTTTTGGAGAAGCTGGCGGTACGAGTAGTTGTCCTCGAAAGAGATACCGTTTTGTTTCATCACATAATTATTAAAAAGTTGCGCAGATGTATTCACGGTGAAGCATCGACCATCGGCCATACCAAGTCGCTGAGACATATTGTTACTATCTAATTAGAAATTAATTTGTCTATTGGTAATTGTTTTCATCCAAGATTCAAATCCCTTCTCTCTGAGTTTCTCGACGAATGGATCACACCTGTATCCCAAATAAATGTCAAAGACATCGGTTTCCTCTGTGCGTGAGACCCGAATCTCGGGATTCTCGTTGATGTGCTGGTTGATGATGTTGTAGGCGAAAGCAATCTCCTTCAGGGTCTCTGCACCGGTGATGATGATCTTTCCAGTACTGAAGATACTGCATGTGATCTCTTTCATCTCATGGGCTGGTTTGAATTTGATCTTAACCGCCGAATACCTATCTGGTTCAAATGATACTTTGAAGATATCATTGTATCGCTCGAACCAATCCGCAACCTTTAACAGGTTAATGTTGTAGTTGAGACTGAAGTTGGAGTTGATCATGACCACCCGAAAAGAATTCTCCGAGACTTCGATTTCCAAATCCAAAAAGACTTTGAAAATATGAACGATCTGGGTGATGATGCGTTTGCAGTCGAAGAGGTCACAGCACCCGGCTACCTGGATGCTCCCATTTGGGAACACCTTGACAGACTTGGTACTGTAGGTATCATGGTAGGTGAGAGTCACCTGGTTGTAGAAGGTTGTGGGTTTGAGCTTCCATTCGAAACCGTCGATTGTGGTTCCCTTGCGTCGCATCTTGTACGACCCAACTTCTTCAAACTTGCTGCGAAGACGCTTTATGTCAATTTCCTTCTCAAATCTTGAGACCATCGTGATTGTCGTAATCTTCACCCAAGAGGGTCTGGTCTCGTCGGGTAGAGCCTTTCGCATCTCATCGAGGGTGAGGAGATACGAAAAACTGTTATTGGCGATTGATGAATACATTTTTGACTTATTTTTCTGTACTTTGATGGGATCACTTAGGCGTTCGTTTAGGGAATTATGTATTCCACCACGGTTGGAGTGGGTTTATCTTTATTAGCACCCTTCGATGTGGACAAAACTTCGGTACCATTCTCCTTAATCGTCCATCCCGGGACGAACTTGGGTCTGAAATAATCAATGGTGAATTTTGAAACCTTCGAGGGCATGGTGATAGTGAACACCTTGTCTCCAACTTCACCTTGACCCTCTTTCCAAGCAGACCAAGTAAGGTCTTTCATGTGTGGATCGTCTGCTGGTTCGGGGTCATTAATCCCATAATTGTCTCCCTCACATTCATATTTACCCGCTTTACTGTTGCACTTAGCGTGTTTGGGTTCCTGGTTTATTTCAAGCTGTTCACTCGACACCCTGACACCATCAGCCTCAATATCGGTGATGTGGATTGGTCGTTCAGTCTCTTCATTCACGATGAACTCATACACAAAATTTTCACTGTTATCATAGATGAATACTTCCTCTTCCTCTTCCTCTTCCTCTTCCTTTGGAACTACACATGACTTACCATCATCCACGTAACCCCCTTTACATTTAATGAACACACATTTTCCCTTGTCATCAATCTCGTATTCGGCATTTGGGTCTTCACCTTTGCACTCGTCACCCTCTACTGGCCTGGTAAATACCCAAACAGCTCCACCAAGTGCCAAAAAAACACTTGACATTATCAATAGTACGAGAAGGAGCACAACTTCGTCCATATACAGTACTTAGAGAGAAAAATTTAAATAAAGGTAATGACCTCCTTTATCAAGTCTGCGAAATCTATACACGACGTGGAGTCAGATCTCGCTTATGTTGAAATTACATATGAACGATACAAGAAGGGTAAGGGTTACGCAACCTATACCGACTATATTAACACCGAACCCCTGGCGGATTGGGTGTATCTGGAATCTTCCAAGCAATCGATTCCCTATGAAAAGTTTCTAGATACGATGGTCAAGAAGACGTTAGAGGTGAGGCAGCGCATGGCTGAACTTATTTTCGACAATGTCCTCGCGTATGAACAAACCGAAAGAACGTGGGTTCGCATTGCCCACGCTATGAAGATTCTGGATCCAACGTTCCAACCACCCCGTGTAAATATGGAGAGTGCTTGGCAGATGGAATGTGTTAGAATGATGTGTAAGTATTACATACCCCACGCTATTCAAAGTTGTACGAAGAGGTCCCGACTTGAATATTTCTTCAACGTCTTACGTATAATAGAACTAGAGTGAGGATGAGAATGACCAAAAAAATCCAAAAATAGGGAATACGCCTGTTTGAAACGCCGACAACAACTGATTGTTGCTCGCTTTTTGTGTTCGTGTTCGTGAAACCACAATCGATATTGCGGTGAGGGCGTACCTTCTTTCTCATGACACGTGGCTCCGTCTGATCTTCACAAAGACCAGTACTGCAGAAGACACTCTTCTCTACAACCCCCAAATCGCTGACTTTCTTGACTTCGATAAAATCTGCAAAATTACCCGTCTGTCGCACACCCCCTGGAAGGGAGAAATCGTGTGTGACAAATGGATTTACGTCATTGATGGCGTCGTCATCGCTGAGCATAAACTTACTCATCACTGTTATTACTACTTCAGATTATATTTTTTAGTCTGCACTTTAGACCGATGTTCTTCCCACATCTTATCTAGGTCTATATTCAACATGTGTGCCAGTTGGAAGAGGTAACTGAATACATCTCCCATCTCCATCATGACATCAGTGCCCCGGTCCTTCTTGAGGTTCATCTTCTTGTATGTATTTTTGTGCTGACGAATGGCTGAAGCGAGCTCACCAAATTCTTCCGTCAAGAGGAGCCACACTGTATCTATACCCGCTCGATCCCACCCCTTTGATTTACATACTTTCTCAGTTTCAGTTTTGTAATAGTTTAGATTCATAACTTACTACTTACTGGGTTGTAATCTTTAATTGATTCCAATTTTATCATTAAAATCCATTTTTTTGCCAACCGTGCTCGTATTCATGGGTTGGTCCAGGGGAACACTTATGGTGTCAATGTCACGATTATAAGCGATGAATTGGGAAACACCGGTTTGAATTTGGGACATGGCGGTGGTGATCACGCGGATATTAATCTTCTTGACCTGCTCCTTGACATCCTCGTAGTGATCACCAGAGTTGTTGATGAAGACGGCGCGCATGATACCGTACAAGTCGTCGGGATTCTGGTAGTCGATGGCGATACCAGTCTTATTCTTGAACGCCTGCCGGATGCCACGCTGAATCAGATTTTTGTTGAAATCGGAAAAGAATAGGGTGTTCAGTGGAGTCTCACACTGCTGAAGGGAATCGAGGTGGAGGTTATCACACATATAGTGTACTCGCCGAAAAAAATTATATGTAGATAGTAAATGGTGAACTTCGCTGACTTTGATGAAATCTACGCCAACAAGCCACCAACTTCCGAACAAATTCCATGCAGCCCCCCAGCCTGCTTCGTTGGATCCTACCCCCCTGTGAGCAAGGCGGGTGAGGAGGGTCCCTTCTTTGTGAATACCTACCTGCTCCAATCCGACCGTAAATTTGAAACGTTCGGGACCGTTGCGGTGAGGAGTAAAGACCTCGAGTGCAAGAAATAAGTTAAAAATAAAAGTAGAATGAAATATATATGAGGGTCATTAAACGCTCAGGTCGTATTGAGGAAATGAAATTTGATAACGTCACCAATAGGATCAAGAACTTAACGTATGGACTCTCGGAAAATTGTGATTCCTCCAAGGTTGCACAGCAGGTATTCTCTTCGATGTATGATAACATCACCGCGCAGGAAATTGACATACTTTCCGCTGAAATTTGTGTTGGTATGATCACCGCCGACCCTGACTATGAAATTCTAGCCACCCGTATCATCGCCAGTAACATTCACAAGGTGTGCCCCAATAATGTTCATCTCGCCATGAAGAAACTCCATAAAGCGGGTGTCGTTACCGATGAGGTTGTGGAGGTTGCCCAACAGCTCAAGGGGGCAATTGACACCGACCGCGATTTCGACTTTGGATACTTCGGTCTGAAGACCCTCGAGAAGAGTTACCTCCAACGCGTCGATGGGAAGTTGATCGAGACACCACAGTATATGTTCATGAGGGTTTCCATCGGTATTCATGGGAGGGACATCCCATCTGTTCTCGACACCTACGACAAGATGTCCCGAGGACTCTTCATTCACGCCACCCCCACACTCTTCAACGCTGGGACGCCCCGACCACAAATGTCGAGTTGCTTCCTCATCGCAAATAAGGGAGATAGCATCGATGGAATTTACGGGACCCTCACAGAATGTGCCCAAATCTCCAAATGGGCTGGGGGTATCGGGATGCATATCCACGATATTCGGGGGAACAAGTCGAAGATTCGTGGCACCAACGGACAATCGGATGGTATCATCCCCATGCTCAGGGTTTTCAACGCAACCGCGCGCTACGTGAATCAAGCCGGTCGTCGGAAGGGGTCGATCGCAGTCTATATTGAACCGTGGCACGCCGACATCATGGAATTCCTCGAACTCCGTCTCAACCAAGGTGACGAGGAGGCGAGGTGCCGCGACCTCTTCTCAGCCCTCTGGATCCCCGACCTCTTCATGAAGAGGGTCGAGGAGGGGGGAAACTGGTCCCTCTTCTGCCCAGACACGGCTAAGGGTCTCTCTGACTGCTACGGTCAGGAGTTTGAAGAGTTGTACCTAAAGTATGAGGAGGAGGGTCTCGCCAATACGACCCTCCCCGCAGCCGATGTATGGAAGGCTATTCTCAAGTCCCAAACGGAGACTGGCACCCCCTATATGCTCTACAAGGATGCGTGCAACTCTAAGTCGAACCAGAAGAATTTGGGTGTCATCAAGAGCTCCAATTTGTGTGTCGCACCTGAAACCAAGATTCTCACGAGTGAGGGGCAACGGGTAATTTCAGAACTCAAAGATCAAGAAGTTGAAGTATGGAACGGTGAAGAGTTTTCAAATACGACTATTCGTCAAACCGGTGAAAATCAAAAACTCCTAACGGTCAACACAAGTAGGGGTCTCTCACTTCGCTGCACACCGTACCACAAGTTTTGGATCGTTGGTCATGATGAACCCATCGAAGCTCAAAATCTTAAAAAAGATATGAAAATTATTAAGCACTCCTTACCTGTTATTAAATCAAATGAAAAATATATGAATTATGCATACACTCACGGACTCTTTTGTGCGGATGGAACGACTTCATCTTCTGGTGACCCGAAAAGATGCTCTTACACGGCGAAAGAAAATGGTCTTTGTATGCGTCACCAATTAAATGAAAAGGAATATGAAAATGATGGTACTTGTCAGGCTAATTCACACTCCGAACAGAAGTGGTTGGATCTCTATCATGAAAAGAAGGAACTCATGAAGTTCACTGAGTATGATTATGCTTCTACGAATGATATGTGTAAACGAGTTCGTCTCCGTCTCCCGAAAGATATCGATGAGAAGTTCGTCGTACCCATAAACTATTCACTCAATACAAAACTTGAGTGGTTGGCTGGTTTCATGGATGGTGACGGCTGTGTCACGAGACACCAAGGGGGTCGAGGCATTTCTATCCAGATTGGTTCTATTCATTATGATTTCATCAGGGATGTTTTACTCATGCTTCAAACGATGGGTGTCAACTCTCGCATTAATACAGCGCAAGATGAAACTTCTAGAGACATGCCTGGTGGTCGATACACATGTAAAAAGTTATGGCGCCTTCTAATTCCAAGTGGTGGAGTTGAACTTCTGAAGACTATTGGTTTACAAACGAAGCGCTTGAACCTTGATACCCAACAGCAGCCAAATCGTCAAGCACTTCACTTTGAGAAGATTGTCTCTGTCGAAGATCTTGGAGACATCGCAGATACGTTCTGTTTCAACGAACCACTCGGGCATCGGGGTGTATTTAACGGTATTCTCACAGGAAACTGTACCGAAATTATAGAGCACACAGACAAAGATGAAACGGCTGTGTGTAACCTGGCCTCCATCGCCCTCCCCAAGTATGTCAATAAGGAGACCAAGACCTTCGACTACGATAAACTCCATGAGGTCACGAAGACTGTCACAAAGAACCTGAATCGGGTCATCGACCGTAATTTCTACCCCGTGGAGACTGCAAGGCGTTCCAACATGAGACATCGTCCCATCGGTTTGGGTGTCCAGGGTCTCGCGGATGTTTTCATCCTCTGTGGTCTCCCCTTCGATTGTGAAGAATCTCGTCTCATGAATGCACACATCTTTGAGACTATGTACCATGCCGCTCTCGAGGCATCCTCGGAGCTGGCGGAGGTTGATGGATCCTACGAGAGCTTCGAGGGATCCCCCACGTCCCAAGGTCTTCTCCAACCAGACATGTGGAAGGGCGACACCAAGTTCAGTGGGCGCTACGACTGGGATGCTATGAGGGAGCGTGTGAAGACTAAGGGACTGAGGAACAGTCTTCTCATGGCACCGATGCCCACCGCCTCCACGGCTCAAATATTGGGCAACAATGAATGCTTTGAGCCCTACACGACCAACATCTATCTGCGGCGTACCCTAGCTGGGGAGTTCGTGGTGGTCAATAAACACCTCGTTGATGATCTCAAGAGGGTTGGTCTCTGGTCCAAGGAGATGAAGGACCTCATGGTCAAGGCGGGTGGATCCGTTCAAAACATCGTCGATATCCCTGAGGACATCAAGAAACTCTACAAGACTGTATGGGAAATCAGTCAAAAGTGTATCATCGATATGGCGGCTGACCGTGGTCGTTTCATCGACCAATCACAATCCATGAACCTCTTCATGGAGAGTCCAACGATGTCTAAACTTTCCTCGATGCACATGTACGCATGGAAGGCTGGTCTAAAGACGGGGATGTATTATCTCCGATCCAAGGCGAAGGCTCGACCAATCCAATTTAGTCTAGAGCCGGATTGTGTGGCATGTTCAGCTTAAAGTTTTGAAACGTGTGAGATGTAGAAAGACATGGACAAGGCTATCGAAAATCTTCAAATCAATGAATATAATAATCGGAAAATTGTCATCTCTACCAAACAGGGAACCCCCCTTCGGGTGCAACTTCCCCGTATGTATATGCCCTTCGGTGTTTCGGGTTTCACCCCCGAGGTTGGAGCCACCAAGTACAACATTGACTTTGCCGTGAAGGGATACGACGAGGAAGGGAGCTACATAAAAAACTTTTACGACTCGTTGAAAGAACTCGAGGATAAAATCATCGGCGCTGTGGTGGAACAAAGTGAGGTCATCTTTGGAAAACCCATGTCCAAGGAGGAGCTGTCCCCCATGTTTAATTCAAACATCAAGGAATCCGCGGGTCGCGAACCAAAGTTTCGCATCAAAGTCGATACGAACGTGGAAGATCAGATCAAGGCGTCTGTTTTTGACGCAGACAAAAATCCAAAAAAAGATGAAGTAACTAACGGACTCTATGCAAGAAATTCGGGACATGCCATCGTTGAACTCAACAGTGTGTATTTCTTGAACAAAATGTTCGGTTGTACTTGGAAACTTCATCAGCTCGTTGTATATGAGCCACAAAATCTCAAGGGATTTCAATTTATTATTTAGAATTATTCAACAGTAAAATACTATAAATAGCCTGAGCCTCCTTAAGAAGCTTACCCTGTATCCTGGTAAATTTCTTTAGGTCCATGCCTAACTTAATCTTTGCTACTTTGACGGATTCTTCCCACTTGGAGAGGGTCATTCTTACTTTTTAGACATATTTTTTTCAGCCTTCTTCATCATTTTCTCGTACGCCTTGGTGTCATTCGAAGGCATCACGCAGAAGCAACCCTTCTTGTCACTCTTTTTCTTCGCCTCATCGACAAACACCTGGAACTTGGGGTTCTTCTTGAGGGACTTCTTCGCCGCCTTGCTCGCCGCCTTGGAAATGATGCGACCATCCTTCATCGTGAGATCCTTCTTCGTGAGACCACCAGAGGTGCTATCAGCGGTGCCATGGAAAACTTCAGCTCGGGAACCAATCATCTTTTATATTACGCTTTGAAAATTTTCTTGATGTCCAAGATTGAAATCTTACTGTTAATCTTTTTTACTGGTATTTGTGTCTTTACACGATCATCGTTGAGAACCTCCGAACACACGATAGACTTATGCCCCTGTAAAGCCATCATTTCTTCTTCAACACTCAAAAAAGTGTCTGTTTCTTTATAGATAAGCTTTTTCACGTAGACTGGCTTAGTCTGACCCGTGCGATGACTTCTACCAATCGCTTGGAGTTCTGTCGCAGGGTTCCAAGATGGACCAGTGATGTAGACCCTGGTTGCTTCTTGAATATTGAGACCTTGTCCACCGCATTTGATCTGGATGATGAAGACCGACCCCGGTGGTGCCTGCTTGAACTTGGTCAACTGGGTGGTTCGGTCCTCTTTGGAGACGGACCCATCTATCCTGAATGTAGGGCATTCCAATTGACTTTGGATATAGTTCATCTCCCCCACAAACTGGCAGAATATCAAAGTCTTCTCTTGGGGGTGCCCACTAATCATCTCGAAGAGGGTCTCCATCTTGTGGGAACGCCCAACCCACTTCTCTGGTTGAGTGTTATTTTTCTTTGCAACTCCGTTCAAGTACATCTGGGGCCAGATCATACATTGCCGTGCTCGGAGGAGACACTCCAAAATGACCATGTTCTTGTAGTTGAGACTGGTTGCCGCCTTGAAGGTATCCTTGATCGTGTCCTGAGCCTCCTTGAAGACAAACTCGTACATCTGTCTCTCATCTGGGTACATATCCAGTTCAACATTTTCAAAGTAGCAGGGAGGTAGGCGAAGACGCTCATTGATCTTAGCCAGGTCATCCTTCGTGCGACGGAGAATGTAGATGTCCTTGATCTTCTTGGTCATCCCTTGGACGAGGGACTTCTCGATACCGAGGAACCGGCAGAGGGTCACAAAGTCATCCATCGAATTGAAGACTGGGGTGCCAGTGACAATCCACTTGATACCAGCTTGGAGTCGACAGACACTCTTGGACAACTTCGAAGACTTGTTCCGAATCTCGTGAGCCTCATCCAACACCACCCGATCCCAACGAACCCCATGGAGGGGGGTCCCTGTCTCAGCCTTCCCACCCTTCACACTCAATAAAGAATATGGTGCGATCGTGACATCATGGTCGCCAAGCTTTCGGTCAGGTCCATCGAAAACACCCACAGTTAGGGTCGGTGCAAACTTCGCAATCTCCTCAACCCACTGGGTGATGATAGACTTGGGTACGACGAGGAGCGTACGTTCTTGGGGGTTACCCAACATCGTCGCAATCAACTGGATCGTCTTCCCGAGTCCCATCTCATCGCATAAGAATCCACCCTTGGGTCCCGATTGCTGTCGTTCCATTGTAAGCATCCAGAGAACACCTTCTCGTTGGTACGGGGCGAAGAGCCGACCGTTGAGGATGTTCTTAGCATGCGTGTATTGTTCTTCAATCGTCATTTTAACATGATTTTGTTTTGGAGTTGGGTCACTTAGGTTTTATGTGGTCAGTTCGGGACTACTACACTTCAACTTATTATTATAAAAAATTTAAACAACATGTTCAAGAAGAAGTATATCCTATATAATAAATAAAAGTTAGGATGGGGTAGTCCCGGGATGTTCCAGAAAATTATTTCTTTTTTTTCTCCATATACTGACGATTGTACTCGGCCAACTTTTCCTTATTCTTTTCACGGTATCGAAGTGTTGCCAATTGTCTTGGTGTCAACTTAGATGGATCCACATCACTGAGACTGACTGTC
>Ga0070754_10000315_pt1 | contig 47009 bp, 48 predicted proteins | sample VirMetDEL_Sep_01_FD_75181 | JGI IMG/M metagenome (GOLD analysis project Ga0070754, IMG submission 75181) | Aqueous microbial communities from the Delaware River and Bay under freshwater to marine salinity gradient to study organic matter... | ecosystem: Environmental > Aquatic > Marine >...
GATTCTTAGCTGCTCAGGACAGCGTAATGGTGGAAAACTACGCCTAATTGGCACAATTGACGAATTGCCGTCAAGCAGAACAAGTCAGACCAGAATTGTCTGACTTATTCGTAGTATCCCTAGATCCACCGAGAAGGCACTATATTTCAGATTTAGTGCACCACTATCAATTGGCGGTTGGTGCTGATAATCCTTTTTTAGAATTTATTTCCTACTATCATGTCGCTGAACACTTTTTTGAAACTGTATTCAATCAAGATTTAGTGGAAAAAATAAGAAATAAGATTACGCAGCCTGAGTTTTCCTACAAAAGGAAAAAAGATATAGGACAATTAATTAAAGACATTAGCAAGTCGCTTCAAATACGGAATGAATCAATTACCTTCAGCGAGCTGGAAGCCTTGAGGCTGACTCTCGAAAATTACATTGATTTCGATGATCTAAAGTCGAAAATTGATGAATATGATCCAACTCTCTTAGGTTACTATCGAACTACAAAAGTACAGTTCTCCGGAGGGGATGAAGTTGATCTTAGTGGAAAGGATGAATCCTTACTGGCAAAAAAATTAGCATCTCGCATATACAAAACACGAAATGCTATTGTTCATAGTAAAGAATCTGATAAAAGCAAATATATGCCTTTTAGAGATGATAAAATTTTAGTCAGAGAGGTGCCCTTGCTTAGGTTTATTGCAGAACAAATAATTATTGATTCCTCCAATATCGTAGGCGGTTAAATCTAACAAATGCGTTAATAAGGACGCTTGTAAGCTCACGCCTATTACGCGGGCGTTAGAATACACTTTAACCTTGTCTATAGAAACCACAACACAACAAGGGCATCCGCACCAGCGCTCTTGTTCACCTCCCCAAAAAAGAAATCACTTCCAAACCGGCTTTCTCACTTCGTGATCCACGTTCGCAGCGGTTATACCGAGGTCTTTCAGTTGAGCTTCGTTTAAGCAGTTGAGTCGATTCCTCACGCGCCATTCATCGAGATGCTATGTTTTTCCTGTCACGGAGCGTAGTTTTAAGTATTGAGTGAAAGGAATAAAGTCTTTATCCGCGTACAAGAGTGGGAGCCGATTTTCAATGCAGAAGGTGGCAATGATTACGTCTGCTGTTTTTCTTATTGTAATGCCTTGTTTTCTTAGCTTGCGGTAATTGTCCGCTGCTTTGACAGCTAGATCAGGAGTAAGCATATTAAACTGATGCAGCGCGGTAAGGTGCTTCTTCGCTATCTTATAATCTTTGTCTGCTCTAAAGCCTTGTAGTATTTCTAGTAGTATAAGGTCGCCTATGGCTACTTCTTCGTCGCCTAAAGCGCTGTCTAGTGCTAGTGTTTCTGGCGTATCAAGACCTTTGAAGTAGTCTATCCAAACACTAGTGTCGACTATAATCATTTGTTAGATCTCATTTCATCTAAATCACCATCCCAGTTAAGTTTGCCTTTTAGACTGCGTATGCTGGTTTGTTTTTGTAGCTTTATGAGCGCTTTTAAGCCTTCTTCAACCGCTTCTTTTTTAGTCTGCAGGCCTGTGGCTTGTAGTGCGTCAGCCATAAGCTTATCGTCTATAACAATGTTTGTTCTCATGTTGCACCTATGTGTATATATTGTTGGTGTTGTACACATTATGGCCTATTGATTTAAACCTAACAAGGCGGAGCTTACAAACTGTCGTTGTGCTTAACGTGACCTAACCAGAACCATCAACCACTACGGAGAGGGTAAAACTGAAAAAGGGCACCCGCACCAAGCGCCCTTATTCCCCAACAAAAAAATCACTTCCACAGCGGTTTTCTCACTTCGTGATCCACGTCAGCCGCAGTGAGGCCGATGTCTTTCAGTTGTGCTTCGTTTAGGTGGCTGAGTCGGTTTCGAGTGCGCCAGTTGTGGGCGATTTTCTTGATAATCGCTTTCCATGGTTTTTCTTTCAGATTATCTAATGTGGCTTTGCAGCATTGGCTTATGTCTAGCGGACGGTTTGTGAGAATATGCATCTCGTCTGATGTGCTGTTTTTCATGGCATTTTCCTTTTCTCGGTTGGTTGATGTGTTTGCTTTATGGTCAAATCTTCGGCTTTATATTGTGCGGCGACAAACGAGAAAAAGTGTTTTATAGTTAAGAAAATCTTATTTATAAATGAGGCTATCAATGTCTTCTAGTCGAGCTTTACCACCGCTTAAATCCCTGCAGGCGTTTCGTTATGCGGCGCAGACGTTGAGTTTTAAGAAGGCGGCGGAGTCGCTTTTTGTGACGCAGGCGGCGGTGAGTCAGCAGATGAAAACCTTGGAACAAGCCTTGGGTGTGGCGTTGTTTGAACGACACACTCGCCAAGTGGTGTTGACGGCGGAAGGTCAGTATTTATTGGATTACGTTGAAAAAGCCTTTGGTTTATTAGAAGAAGGGGTGAAAGGCATTATGGAAGATCCGATCCCCAATACCTTGGTGATCAGCTCGGTGCCGTCGTTTTCGAGCCGTTGGTTGGTGTCGCGTTTAGGGCGCTTTCAAGCGCAAGAGCCGGAGATTAATCTGCGCTTGAGTCCGAGCATTGATTTATCGACTTTTGCGGACAGTGATTTGGATTTGTGTATTCGTTTGGGCCGTGGTCAGTATGCAGGGCTGAAGTCGCAATTGTTGTTCAAAGAGTATTTGGTGCTGGTGTGTCATCCTTCTATGATCAACATGAGCCAGCCAATCAAGGAACAGTTGCTCAATATTCCTATTATTACCGATACTGGACCGGACGTACGACATGTGTGGCCTGTGCTGCAGCGCTTTTTGGACCTTTACGATATGCCGATGAAGTCGCATTTGCATGTGGCGGATTCGACTTCTTTGGTGGAGGCTTTATTGTCTTGCCAAGGTTTGGCAATGATGCGTTATGGTTTGGTGTATGAGCTGATTGAGAAAGGGCAGCTGATTTGTCCTTTACCGATTTACATGAAGTCTCAGTACGATTTTTACCTTGTTGCGCCTGCACCGCATTTTAAATACCAAAAGGTGACGGCGTTCAAACATTGGATTGAAGGTGAGGTGAAGGCGATAGATTTGTCATGGCAGACGTATTTAAAGAATCATCCTGAAGTGGAAGAGGTGAAGGTGTAGATTCTTTTTTAGGATATTGACGGTGAATTTGTTACAGTCTGTCGTTCGTTAAAAATAAGGTAGCATCTCTGTATTATGCCCATTAGACATTTATTCGGTTCAACGCCTACTTTTGCGGTTGAACCTGACCAATACCATGTTCTGCAATCTGCCCTTAGTTTTCGAGAATACTTATTAGAAGCGATTCATAAGGCGACGTCGAGAGTCTATCTTGTGGCGCTGTATCTTGAAGATGATGAAGCGGGCAGGGAGGTTTTGACGGCGGCTTATGAAGCCAAGCAGCGTAACCCTAAGTTAGACATTGCTATCTGTGTGGATTGGCATCGTGCTCAGCGTGGTTTGATTGGCGCTGAAAAAGCCGCGGGCAATGCGGCTATGTATCAAGCGTTTGCTGAACGATATGAGTACGATATTCCGGTGTATGGCGTGCCGGTTCGTAACCGTGAAGTGTTTGGTGTGTTGCATTTAAAAGGCTTTGTTATCGATGATACGGTGATTTATAGCGGTGCCAGTTTGAACAATGTGTATCTGCATTTTCAAGACCGTTATCGGTTTGACCGTTATCATGTGATCCAGAATGCCGCGTTGGCGGACAGCATGGTGGGCTTCGTTCGTAATGAGATGATACGCCACCCTGCGGTGAACAATCTTGCCCAAGCCGGACTGCCTGCGACGAAAGAGCTAAAATCTGTCATTCGACAATTTAGAATCTCGTTGGGCCGTTCGTCTTATGGTGGTGAAAAGCAATTTGTTGGCGATCAGCAGGTGGCGGTGACGCCTTTGGTGGGAGTGGGGAAACGCTTTAATGCGCTGAACCAAAAAATCACGGTGCTGTTGGCGGAGGCGAAACGGGAGATTGTGCTGTGCACACCCTATTTTAATTTGCCGAAAGTTGTGCTGAGAGAAGTGAAACGCGCGATTAAACGTGGTGTGAAGGTGCATGTTGTGGTGGGGGATAAAACAGCGAATGATTTTTACATAGCGCCCGATCAGCCTTTTAAAGCCATTGGTGGTTTGCCGTATTTGTATGAGATGAATTTGCGTAAATTTGCCCGCGCGAATGAAAGTCATATTGCCTCGGGCGAACTGTCGATCCATTTATGGAGGCATGACAACCATAGTTATCATTTAAAGGGACTTTGGGTTGATCGTCGGACTATGTTGTTAACCGGTAATAATGTTAACCCTAGAGCTTGGGCGTTGGATTTGGAAAACGGTTTGTTGGTGGAAGATCCGCAGCAGCATTTGTTGGCTAAGTTTACGGCGGAGTTTGATAACATTCATCAACATACTCAACGGATTGTGTCGTATCGTCAGTTGGAAACCATTCATGATTACCCTGACAAAATCCAAAGACTGTTGAAAAAAGTCATTCGCACACGGGCGGATCGATTGCTTAAGCGGATTTTGTAGAAAAGATATTTCCGTGTTGTTATGTCATAAAAAAAGCGAATCAAACGATTCGCTTTTTGCTTTTCTAGAGGGGCTAGAAAAAGATTGGGGCTATTTGGCTTTTAGATTTTTCTGCACTGTTGATGAATACCAGTCCAAAAAGTTGATAACGCCAAACTCGTAGGTTTCTGAGTAAGGTCCTGGTTGATAGCCAATGGAGTTGATGCCAAGCTGGTTGCGTTCGCCGAGGACTTTGTCTTGTTCGTTGGTGGCATCCCACACTTTGCGTAGTGTGTCTGTGTCGTAATCGATACCTTCTACGGCGTCTTTGTGAACGAACCATTTGCTGGTGACTATGCTTTCTTGGGCGGAAATAGGCAGCACCCGGAAGACGATGAAGTGGTCGGATTGCATGTGGTTCCATGAGTTGGGTAAGTGTAATATGCGCATGGAGCCCAGTTCACGGTTTTTAATGCGACCCAGTGGTAATGAGCAAGCGGAAGATCCGTCTATGGTCATGACTTTGGTGCCTTTTTTCAGCGGCATGCGCACAATACGGTTACGCTGCACTGCTCCAAAGCTTTTATGCTTGTGTGGAATGCCTTCTGCATCCCATTGTGCGGCTTGAGCGTGGTAATGGTCGAGGAAGTCTTGCGGTGCTCGAGGGTCTTCGGTGTCGTCCCATTCTAATAATGTGTTGAGCAGTTCAGGGTGACTGCCTGCACAGTGATAACATTCGCGGTTGTTTTCCAATACCAGTTTCCAGTTGGCGCGTTCGTACATGGTCGATTCGACGGCCAGTTTGGTATTTTCTACGTCGTAGGGTTCCATGTATTCGTCGAGTGTTGCTAGGAAATCGTCAAAACCGTCATCTGGTGCGGTTTTGCCGAGACAGACAAAGATAAAACCTCCGCCCGTTTTGCAAAACGCCGATTTTAGGCCGTGCTGTTTCATGTCGAAGTTTTTATTCATTTCTGTGCCAGCAAACAGCAGGTTGCCTTTTAGGTCGTATGTCCACTGGTGGTAAGGGCAAACCAAATTGGCGACTTTACCGCGGTGCTCTGTGCAAATAACCGAACCACGGTGACGACAGGTGTTATGAAAAGCATTCACCTTGCCTTCGGCGTCGCGCACAATCAATACGGGGTTTTGACCAATTTCCACCGTAAAGTAATCGCCTTTTTTGGGGATTTCACTGGTCATACCGACAAAGAGCCATTCTTTTTGAAAGACTTCTTCCATGTCGATTCGGAACATGTGTGGGTCGTTATAAAGCGGCGCGTCTAATGAGTAATTGCTCGCGCGTTTTTCTAGTAAATGTGTCATGGCAGTTTTCGCTTCTTCTAGAGAAGCATGGCGTACATTCAGTAGGTCGTGTTGTTGATTCATCTTTCTGGGCCTTACATGACAAAAAGAGTGATGGACTGTTTAACAGTGTCGTTTATTGTGAGGCTATATTGGCGCAATCAAGCGGGAAAGAAATGACCATTCACGACACGGGAAGATACCTAAATCGACTCGCAATCTCTTGTCCCTTCTGGCGTTGGCTGCCATGAGCAACTAATTGTCGCAGAGAGTTAACTTGCACGGCTCAACAGCATCCAAAATGGCTCGAAAAGGTGCAGTTCAATTATTTTAGGTACGCTACATTCATTAAGAGATTTCCATATGACTAACTCTACAAAGACGGTGAACGCCGATTATTTGGCACCAGTACATACTCAGACTTGGGTAAATGGACGACATAATGTTCGTTGTGTGAAAGTGATTCATGAAACATGGGATGTGAAAACCTTTTGTTTTATGGCACAGCAGCCCGTTATGTTCTTTTTTAAGCCTGGGCAATTTGTCACGTTAGAGTTGGACATCGAAGGCAAGCAGGTGATGCGCTCTTATACCATTTCGAGCGCGCCATCTGTGCCTTATAGCTTTTCGATTACGGTAAAGCGGGTGCCTGGCGGTGAAGTATCGAATTGGCTGCATGACAATATGACAGTGGGTTCTGAGCTGGCGGTACATGGGCCTGTTGGGCAGTTTAACTGTATCGATTTTCCAGCCGAGAAAGTATTACTGCTTTCTGGTGGTGTTGGAATTACTCCTGTTATGTCGATGGCGCGTTGGTGGTTTGATACGAATGCTGATGTAGACATTACCTTTATTCACAGCGCACGTTCACCTCGGGATGTGATTTATTCTCGTGAGTTGGACCACATGGCGGCTCGATTGGATAATTTTGGTTTGTATTTGATTGTTGAGCGAATGGAAAATGGTTTGCCGTGGCAAGGTTATCGAGGCTATTTGGACGCGGCGAAGCTGGATATGATTTCCCCCGATTTTATGGAGCGAGAGATTTACTGCTGTGGACCTGCGCCTTATATGAAAGCAGTGCGTGCGCTGCTTCAAGAGCGTGGTTTTGATATGTCGCATTACCATGAAGAATCTTTTGGTGCGACACCCGCTGAGGTGGTGGAAGACGCCATTGAGCAAGCGGAAGTTGCACAGGCCGAAGCCGAAGCGATGAATCAAGCGGATTTATTGCGTGTTGAATTTTCTGGGAGTGGTAAAAGTATTCAAGTGGTCGCCGGAGAGACCTTGCATAATGCTGCGGCAAGGCTGGATCTTATGATACCCAAAGCATGTGGTATGGGTATCTGTGGAACTTGTAAGGTATTGGTCAAAGAAGGCGAGACTCAAATGGATCACAATGGTGGAATTACCGACGATGATGTTGAGGCTGGTTACGTGTTGTCTTGTTGTACTGTGCCCAAGTCGAATGTAGTCATCGAATACTGATTTTTTATTAAATAAGCGTTCAATAAAAGCGCAATGCTGGTCAATTTTAGTGCGTGGTGCTATGTTCTATTGGTTGGTCTTTGTAGCGTCGGTGGGTAATGGTGTTTTTTCGTTTGGTTGCCATTGCCCGCTAAGCCCTGTGATACTTAGACTTTGTATCTCCTTAAAAATAATAAAAGCGCTTCTTGCCGTTATTTAGGAATGCTATCTGGAAAGATGGTCTGGATTTTGCCTAGTGATAATAAGGAAGCACATATATGAGGACATTGATATGGCAAATAACTCGACCTTGGCTTTTAGTGCAAGGGGCACGACAAGAGTAGGTTTTTTACTGCTTGACCATTTTACTATGATTGCGCTTGCTTCTTCGATTGAGCCTTTGCGAATGGCAAATCAGTTGTCAGCGGAAGAGCTGTATAGTTGGAGTTTGATTTCTGAAAATGGGCAATCTGTAACGGCCAGTGACGGCTTGAGTTTGACGCCAGATCTGTCCATGGAAGACAGTGCTGAGTTTGATTTGATTATTGTGGCGGGTGGGATCGACATTACTCGAGCTTTCACTGCGAAACAGGTGTCGTGGTTGGTAAAGCAATCTCGCAAAGGCGTTCAGCTAGGCGGTATTTGCACAGGGGCTTATGTACTGGCTTATGCGGGTCTTTTAAATGGCTATCAGTGCAGTGTGCATTGGGAATGTTTAACGGCCCTACAGGAAACCTTTCCCAAGGTGAACTGCAACAACAAGCTGTTTTCTATTGATAAAGATCGTCTGACCTCTTCTGGTGGCAGTGCGCCGATGGACATGTTTTTAAACATGATGACCAAGCAGCATGGCCCCAAATTATCGAATGCCATTTCTGATATGTTTATCTGCGATCGTATCCGCAGTGAATCCGATCAACAGCGCATGCCAATGCGTCAATTTAATAGCGTCGGCATGTGCACACCTAAATTGGTGGATGTGATTGAGTTGATGGAAAACAACTTAGAAGAGCCCATAGAACTGGATGAATTAGCCACTTTTGTGGATGTGTCACGTCGTCAAATTGAGCGAATGTTCCATCGTCATTTGGATTGCTCGCCCTCCCGTTATTACTTGCGTTTAAGGCTCGAAAGAGCGCGTAAACTGCTGAAGCAATCCAACATGTCGATTGTGGAAATTTCCATGGCTTGTGGCTTTATCTCAACACCACATTTTAGCCGTTGCTATCGTAAACACATCGGCGTGTCGCCTCGCGATGAGCGAAAAATTGCTTGGAAGGGTGACGTAGCAGAATTACCGAATGAGCCAAAAAACAACACCATCATGTACATTGCCCATGCCCATGATGCGTTAAATCATTCACACAGCGAACCCAGCTATGGGTCGGTTGCGGTGTAGGTTAGTGCTTTAATGTACTAATAAGGAGCCCTTTGAAAGGCTCCTTTTTTTTGGCAAGTGTATGTCTATGGATTGCTTTTACAATAGATAAGACTCTCTTTTCCAATGCGGCTTCTTTCTTCACAGGACCAGTTTGCATAGGCCGTGTGGTCTTTGTTTGATTGCACGATGAAGAACGCCTCGTGTTGTGATGGCAGCCAAGAATCTAAGTCTGTAGAGCGCTGTTTGGCTTTTCCAGCTGAATAGTATTGAGCCGAGAAAGGGCGTTTGTGTAGGTAAAATAAATCGCTCTGGGCGGCTTCTGGTTGTTGTTTCCAGTTTGCCATTATTTTGTCTTTGGAACGTTTTTCTATCCAATCAAAATGCAGCGCACTGATGAGAATAACCAGTAAAATAGGGGTTATAAATCCTACTTTGTAAAGCCAGTTCGCGAGCGGCTTCTGGTGGTGTAAATGCACAACTAATAGCGCGGTTGCTGGCAAAGCTGGCATAACATAGCTGGCTAAGATGTTGCCCGAGAAACTGAATAGAATCATTGGAGATAGCATCCACAACAGTAAGAAGCTACCAAAACCATCGGGGCTTTCTTCCACGTCTTTGGCGTCTTTGATCGAGCGAATCCACTGCCAAATAACCAAAGGGCTCCATGGCAGCATGGAAATGAAAGCGTATACCCAAATTGTACCGCGTGTTCTTTCGTGTGCGCTGCCATAAAGGTCGCCTTGCCAGCCGCTGACGATGAAGCGTTTAACATGCTCGCCAATGATGAAATAGTCTAAAAAGCCCGGTGTTTTGTATTCTGCAATAAGGTACCAAGGCACGGAAATGAGCAAAAAGAGCAGGGTGCCAATGCCCCAAGGCAAGGTGCGCCATAGTTTTTTCCAACGTGCGTTGGGAAACAGCCATACGCTTAGGCTGATGCCAATTAATACCAGCGCCAATGGGCCTTTTGACAACATGCCTAAGGCCAGTCCGATAAAGAATAAATAGCCCCAGACCTTGCCTCTGTTGTTCCATGCTTGCCAGAAGCTGACCATGCTTAGGGCGATCGAAAAAGTCAGAGCGGTATCTGTCATGACCGCGCCACTTAAGACAATGAATGAGACGGTCGAAGCTAAGATACTCGCACTAAAAATACCCATGACGGTGGATTGGAAATGGTCTTTGCCGAGTTTATACACTAAGCCAATAACCCCCATTCCAACGAGTAGGTGTGGGACACGTGCCGCAAATTCATTTATGCCAAATAAGCTGAAACCTAAACTGCTGAGCCAAGTGAAAAGAGGGGGTTTTCCCCAAAAGGGCACGTCGTAGTCAAACATGGGCGTGATCCAATTACCCGTTTCGAACATGATACGCGCCATTTCACCATAGCGTGCTTCGGTGGTGTCCATTAATGGATACAGTGCAAGCGACAGTAAGCGCAGAGCCATTGTGCTGATCAGCAAGATAAGCAGCATTTTGGCAGAAGGGCGAGAGAGCATTGGCTTTTGCATTATTCAGCGTCCACAGAGTGAAGAGTTGGTTTGGTTAGGGTGTTTTCCATCAGTACATACAAGGGGCGTTGTTTGGATTCAATGAACAATCGGCCAACGTATTCACCGAGTACTCCGATGGATAAAAGTTGAATACCACCCAAAAATAATACGATAAGAATGGTTGATGGATAACCTGCTACAGGGTCGCCCCAGACGAGGGTTTTGGTAAGAATAATCAGCGTCATTATAAAGGCGATGGCCGACGTTGTTAGGCCTGCCATAGTGGCCCAGCGTAAGGGTTTGGTGCTAAACGAGGTGATGCCTTCCAACGCTAAATGGATAAGTTTTGGGTAATTCCATTTGGTGTTGCCTGCTAAGCGAGGATCGCGGTCAAAGGTGAGTATTTTGCGAGTAAAACCAGGCCAAGCCAGCAACCCTTTCATAAAGCGCGTTCTTTCTGGCAAGGTATTGATGACTTGCACGACTTTTTGATCCATAAGGCGAAAATCACCGACGTTTTCAGTGATTGGGTGATCGCTTATTTTTGACATAAAACGATAGAAGCAATGAGCCGTGGTGCGTTTAACCCAGCTTTCACCGTGGCGTTCACGGCGTTGCATTTCGACTACTTGGGCGCCATCTTGCCAGGCTTTTACCATTTCCGGAATGTATTCTGGTGGGTCTTGTAAATCGGCATCTAATAGAATGACGGCGCGGCCTTCTGCGATTTTCATGCCGGCACTCATCGCCGCTTCTTTGCCAAAATTGCGGCTTAGGCGTAAGCTGCGAACTTGATGTAAAGGATGCTTCAACTGGCTTACCAATGCCCAGCTGGCGTCGGTGCTACCGTCGTCAACATAGACGATTTCCAAGGCTGCTTAAGCAAAGAAAGGGCATCACAGACACGTTGGTGGCATACTGCCAGAACATCTGCTTCGTTTAGAAAGGGAATAATCACGGACACGAAAGGCTGGGCTTTGACTTTGGGTTCTTTTGCGGCCTGTTTAACGTTTGCATATTGTCTGTATTGGATGGCTTTCATGGCGGTTCTCCTGCTCAGGAAAAGGTTCTTGAGCTCATCCTACTCATTGTCTTGTCGCAAAAAGGTGATTCACTTTTTTTTCATGCTTTTATGTGACAATAGGTCTTTATTAGGCCACTCTTTTTTTATCGGCATTGTGGATTGTTGAGATTTGACTGTTGAGATAGTTATGAAATTACTGTTAGTGGAAGACCATAAAGACATTGCGGGCGTTATTTTTGATTATTTTGAAATCAAAAACTACGTGTTGGATTATGCGAGTAATGGCCTGCAAGGGTATGAGTTGGCCAAAACCGAACATTATGATGCGATTATTTTAGACGTTATGTTGCCTAAAATGGATGGTTTAACTGTCTGCAAATCGTTGCGTGAAGCGGGCATTGATACACCGATCCTGATGTTAACGGCTCGTGATACCAAAGACGATATTCTGTCTGGCTTTGAACATTTAGCCGATGATTATTTGGTAAAACCATTTGATTTGGAAATTCTTGACTCTCGGTTGCAAGCTTTGGTGAGACGACGCAAGGGCAGTTTGGCGAATCGAATGTTAACCTATGGGCATTTATCCTTGGATATGAATACTCGGGTCTTGCAGCGTGAGGGTGGTCGTTATGCGCTCAACCCTTCACAGTACACGATTTTAAAATGCTTGATTCAAAAAGCGCCCGATGTGGTGTCTAAAGATGAAATATGTGATGCCTTGTGGGGCGATGAAGAACCAGATAGCAAAGTGTTGCGCAGCCATATTTATCAATTGCGAAGCTTAATAGACCGTCCGTTTGAGCATGCGTATTTAAGAACTGTGTCGAAAGTAGGCTATCGCCTAGTTGCCGAAGGTGACGAATGAAACCCATTAAAACCGCGAAACAGTTAACCTTCACGTATTTTTCGATTGTGGCGTTCGCTATTATTGCGTTTCACTTCTCTATGTTTACCTCGATGATTGAGAATATCGAGATGATTTATGCTGAAAATCGCATGCTCAAGGACAGAAATACCGCGGTGTCTTTGTTGAACGGCACTGAGCAGACGCATGTGTCTGTTCCACCTTTTTCTGAAGTCTATGTGGGGAAAGAAAACTTACCCGCTTGGGTGGTATTAAATCCAAGCATGACAAATGATAAACCCTACGAGTTAGACGAAGGATCTGATACAACGCTGGAAATTTTTTCAATGCGTTCTCAGGTGGCTATAAATGGTGAGTTAAAAGATATTTATGTCATTCACCATGATGAGATTTATGAAATTTCTGAAGAGCAAATGTTTGAAACGCAAAGTACGCAGTTGATGTTGTAATTGTTATTGCTGGTGGTGAGCTTGTGGGTGGTGATGAGAATCTCGGATCGTTTAACTCAGCCTCTTGCTCAGTTGTCTAAAAGCCTTGGTGAAAAAACACCTGCGAATTTGTCGGCCATAGAGTTGCCGGAAGGTGCTGCGACGAGAGAGATTCGTCATCTGGTGGATCGGTTAAACAGTTACCAAGATCAAATCAAAGATCTGATTGAGCGTGAGAGAGCATTTAATCGCTATGCAAGTCATGAATTGCGTACGCCTCTTATGGTGATGAAAGGTGCTACTACTTTGTTGGGTAAATCTGATTCTAAAGTGTTTTTAGAGCGGCAACGTGTGCGCATGGTGCAAGCATGTCAGGAGATGGAAGATTATATCACCACACTCTTGTCTCTGACTCGAGATGAAGATTTAGACGCTGTTGCATCGCGTGTTGTGCAATCCACTGAATTTGAAGGGATTCGTCAAACGCATTTGGGCTACCTAGCAGACAAATCGGTAACGGTTGATATCATTGAAACAGGTCAAGTGGTCACCAAGTTGCCGATTCCAACCTTGCATATTTTAGTGGGGAATTTGTTAAAAAATGCCATGGCTTGTACTGAAGAGGGTCATGTGAATATTTTAGTAGCGGATAATGAAATTGCCATTGTGGACACGGGCTGTGGTTTAAGTGGTAAGCCGGGTGGGGAAAGTTACGGTTTAGGTCTCATGAGTGCGAGATATATGCGCTAAGTATCATTGCTCGTTTTCATTAACGGACAACGTCGGAGCGGCGGGCTGTACGGCAAAAGTGGTTTTTCCGGTGTCATTATGAGGATGCTGTGTCACTTTGATGTTCTATCTAAAAAATCGATATTTTGAAACCAATTTCAGCATAAAACAATCAACTTGGTAGATGATACTATAGCTGTATTCGTTACATTATTGCTTGATGGAGAAACAACATGAGCTCATCCATTTTAAAACGTATACCGCTACAAATGTTTTGGCCAACGTTTGATCCTTTTTTATTTTGTGCTTTTCATAATGATACCTACCCAAAAGCCAACGCTTCAATGGGGCCTAACGCGCCACTGAATAATCGTCCTTTAGGGCAAGATTTTGGCGGTATTGATGGTTGGCGCATGTATCATGGTAAGAGCGTTCCTGGCTTTCCGGCGCATCCGCATCGTGGCTTTGAGACGGTGACTATCGTCAACAAAGGTTTTGTGGATCATGCGGATTCTTTGGGCGCAGCGGGCCGCTATGGTGAAGGGGATACACAATGGATGACGGCAGGCGAAGGTGTGCAACATTCTGAAATGTTTCCTTTGCTAAACCAAGACGATGTAAATCCTTTAGAACTGTTTCAAATTTGGCTGAATTTACCCAGTAAAAATAAAATGGTGCCGCCGCATTTTTCTATGCTCTGGAATGAAGACACGCCAGTGGTGAGAGTGCCAGACAGTAATGGTTTAGAAACACACGTTAAGGTGGTGGCTGGGACGTTTCAGCATGTTGAGCCGTCACCTTGTCCACCGAATTCTTGGGCGGCTGACTCTCAAAATAACGTGGCTATTTGGCTGATTGATCTACCTGAAAAGGGGGAATGGACATTACCTGCAGCAGCGGCTAATTTGAGCCGTACCTTGTATTTTTTTGAAGGTGAAAAAGTCACCTTAGACGAGACGAGTGGTTCGATTAATGAGGCGTTTGTGCTGAAGAGTGACGCGTCTTTGGTGTTGCGTAATGTTGGCAAAAAGGCGCGATTCTTACTCTTGCAAGGACGTCCAATTGGTGAGCATGTAGAGCAGCATGGGCCGTTTGTGATGAACACTCGGGCTGAGTTGCAGCAGGCTTTCCAAGATTATCAACGCACGCAATTTGGTGGTTGGCCTTGGCCGCGCCACGATCAAGTGCACGACAAATCGAAAGGTCGCTTTGCGGAATATGGCTCAGACAAGGCCTAATGCTGTACTGTGAATGGGCCTGATAATTAATGTGAATGAGCCCGATAATTAGTGTTTTGTCGACGAAAAGATCCAAAAGCGTGAGAAAGCGTAATTGAGCATCATACCCATAGCGACGCCGGGGATCATGGCTAAATACGGCCATATAAGAATCAGTGTCGCGTTGGGGGTTGTGGGTGGGTGAGATATGAGTATCAGATAGCAACCCCAATTGGGCACAAAGGCAATCACAGAGCCGCCGATAAATTGCAGCCATTGCAATGCGGCGGCTTTTTTATTTTGGCTGTTCTGCTCTGCTTTTTTAAAGGTGATGACGCGGTTCCACCACCAATTTGAGCTGGCAGCGATCCAAAATGCCATGGCACGCGCTAGCAGAGGGGCAATCCACATCGAAAGCAGCAACATACTGCTCAAGTCGACCAGAAAACCCATACCACCGACAAAGGCAAAACGAACAAATGTGTGTTTAAAAATGGCGTTCATGGTGGCATTCTAAGTGGGGAAACATCAAAAAAAGATGAAACCACGTTAGTCTGGATTATTTTTTAACAAACGAAAAGGATCGAACATGAAAATACTTGCATTTGGTGCCAGTTCAAGTCGTCAGTCAATTAATAAGGCCTTGGCAGGATACACGGCGAATCTGGTGGATGGCGCGGACGTGACTTTGCTGGATCTTAATGATTTTGAGATGCCATTGTTTAGTGAAGACGTTGAAAAAGCGTCAGGGGTGCCAGCACAAGCGCACGCTTTTGTGGACGCTATCGCGCAGGCCGATGCGATTGTGGCGTCATTTGCAGAGCATAATGGTTCGTATTCTGCCGCGTATAAAAATATTTTTGATTGGGCGTCTCGTGTCGAAAAAGCCGTTTTTCAAAACAAACCCGTTGTTGTGCTTTCGACTTCACCAGGACCGGGTGGGGCAAGCAGTGTGCTTGCGCAAACGGTGAACAGTATGCCGTATTTCAAAGGGAATGTGGTTGGCAGCTTGAGCGTGCCGAATTTCTACGATGTGATGAAAGATGGCAACATCGTTGATGAATCGGTAAAGCAGTCTTTGTCCGCGCTGGTCGCAAAACTATAAGGAGTTTCTGATGCCCTATGTCAATATCCGGATTACCGATGAAGGGGTAACCAAAGAGCAAAAACAGGCGCTGATTAAAGGCGCAACGGATTTGCTGGTTAATGTGTTAGGTAAAAATCCAGCCACCACCGTCGTCGTGATCGATGAAGTCAATACGGATAATTGGGGCGTTGCTGGTGAGCAGGTAACGGAATTACGAAAGAAATAAAAACCACTCGTTAGATTCCTGATAGGAATCCAACAGATAAGTTTTATTCCTTTTACAAATACCTCTCTTGACCGCATGCTAGCGCTTTCTTGTATTCTTTAGGAAGCGTTAAAGCATGTGGATCTTCATTACTCTGTTCGCAGCAGGGTGTCAGTCAGTTCGAACGGCGTATCAAAATACTTTGGCTCGTCAAAGCGGTTTTTTGCATGCCACTATGTCGCGTTCCTTGTATGGCATGCCTTTCGTTACTTTGTATTTGGTGATTTGCTGGTGGCTATTTGGTTGGGTGTCGGTCGAAGATAGGTCTGTTTTTATTGTGGCGGCGACTCTTTGTGCCGTTGCTCAGATTATGGCGACCTATTTTATGTTGCGTGTTTTTCAATCTGGCAGTTTTGCGCTGGGAACCTTGTTAGCCAAAACAGAAGCCGTGCTGGCCGCGTTAATTGGCTTGCCCTTACTGCATTATACTTTGACGTTTGGGTCCTGGTTGGGCATTGCGTTTGGTGTATTGGGTGCCATTGTGATGAGTGTTCAATGGAAAAATATCAAACAGGCTCATAAAGATATTTCCCTGTTGTTGGGCTTGGCAAGTGGATTGTGTTTTGCGATCACTTCGGTGACGGCGTCCATGGCGAGTCATGCTCTGTCTGGTTCTATTATTACCCGCGCAGGCGTCACCTTATGGTATGTTTTGGCGTTGCAGTCGGTTATTTTATGCAGCATTCAGGTGTACAAAAGCAAAGATATATTAGCTCCGTTTAGGAAGAATTTTGTGCTCAGTTGCAAAGTGGGTGTGTTAAGTTCGTTGGGCTCAATTGGTTGGTTTACAGGGTTTGCTTTGGTTAATCCCGCTTTGGTGAAAACCCTTGGGCAGATAGAAATTCTTGGTACTTTGTATTATTCCAAAGTGCGCTTCGCAGAAAAAATAACCAAGCAGCAGTGGCTTGGTGGTGCGATGATTGTCATCAGTGTTATTTTGGTGGTGATATCGACGATTAAGTAAGGGAAGGAAGGTATGGAATCGAATAAAATCAATTATGTTGAATTGCCCGCGCGGGATTTGGCGTTAAATAAAGCGTTTTTTAGTCACGTATTTGGTTGGGGGTTTAAGGACTACGGACCGGAATACGCAGCGTTTGAAAATGCGGGGTTAGATGGCGGTTTTTTTCAAGCGAACTTTTGTTCAAGGCCACAAAATGGTGCCGCCTTGATTATCTTATACAGCAATGAGCTGGAAGTGGTGTTTGAAAAAGTACAAGCGGCTGGCGGCACAATCGAGCAGGTAATTTTTGATTTCCCTGGTGGTCGTCGTTTTCATTTCCTAGACCCATGTGGCAACGAATGGGCTGTGTGGAGTGAGCCGGTTTAATCGTCTCGTCAGCCAAACGCGTAGCCGACGAGACGATTATGGTAAACATAATGGTGAATCCATGTCGGCTATGCTTGGTGCTATCTGTTTTTGGTGTTATCGATTATTGCGGTGTAAATTCACCGCAATAGTTGGTGTTCCACTTTTCTAGAATGCCATAATAACTTTCCCCTAAAGCAAGCAACCAATGAAGTTTGCAGAAAGCCGCTTCTAGGGTCATGTCTCTGCCGCTCAATACATTCATTGACGATAGAATAGAGCCTGCTGCATAGGCGCCTTGAGATACACCACCGTGTAGGCATTGTGTCAAATTCACGATGTTTTTCTTGCGTAACATGGCTTCGGTTAAGAAAGACAAAAAGGCCGGATTTTGATCCGGTACATTGCCAGCCCCATAGGTTAACAATACGATGGCTTTGCAGTTATCGTCGTCTAATAAGCTTTGATAGAGGGCGGTAGGCTGACTGGGATGGAGAGTGATGACGCCAACCGCGCCTTCTCTAAAGCTGACCAGCTTGTTATCAAGCCGTGTATCAGAGCTGTCTTTGTTGGTTTTAATCATGCGCGTTGGGTAAAGCTGCATGCCGATGGCAAGTTCCCCTAATAAATCATCATTTGGCGTATGAAAGGCTTCAAATCGACCACTGCTGATTTTTTGGATGCGATTGCCGCGCATGAGTTTGCCATCAAAAACAAGACTGACATCGGTTATTCTATGGGAGATTGCCAAAGATAACGCCGCTTGCAGGTTGGAAGTGGCGTCACTGCGATTCATGCCTAATGGAATTTGTGAGCCAGTCAGAATGATGTTTTTCGTGCACGCGCCGAGCATAAAAGACAAGGCTGAGGCGGTATATGCCATGGTGTCCGTACCATGAAGAATGACAAAGCCATCGTAATCTCGCCAGTGAGTGGCCAGAATGGACATCAATTTTGTCCAATGTTTTGGCGTGATATTGGCGCTATCAATCAGAGGAGAGATTTCCAGCACTTCAAAAGAGGGGAGAGTGTTCAGGCTCATACCCAATGCCACTTCTATGCGTTCTTGCAAGCCAGAAGCAGGGGCTAAGCCCTGCTCTGTTTGTACCATGCCGATGGTGCCTCCTGTGTAGAGGATGAGTACTTGTGCGCTCATATGACCACCTTACTAGGAGACAGCATGGATTGTGGGCTGAGCAAAATATTGACCTGTTCTTCCGTGAGTAGGTTTTCTTCAATAACCAGAGATTTGACGGTGCTGCCCGTATGCAACGCCGTGTTAGCAATGCGAGAGGCATTGGCGTAACCAATATAGGGAACCAGTGCGGTGATGATGCCGATGCTGTTTTCCACATGGCCTGCGCAGACGGCTTCATTGGCGGTGATGCCACGTATGCAGCGTGTTTCTAGCATTTGGCAAGCTTCTTTGAGCATTTTTAACGAATTTAATACGTTGTAAATGATCATGGGTTCCATGGCGTTCAACTGCAATTGGCCAGCTTCTGCAGCTAATGTTACTGCAAGATCTGAGGCAATGACCTGATACGCGGTTTGGTTCATGGCCTCAGGAATAACGGGGTTTACTTTGCCCGGCATAATGGAAGAGCCTGGTTGCATGGGTGGTAAGTTAATCTCGCCTAAGCCTGTGCGAGGGCCACTTGAGAGTAGGCGCAAATCATTGCTCATCTTGCTGAGTTTGATAGCAAGGCGTTTCAATATGCCGGAGAAAAACACAAACGCACCCATGTCAGAGGTGGCTTCCACTAGGTTGCTGGCAGGTACCAGTGGCTTAGTCGAAATGGTGGCTAATTTTTCGACCACCAATTTGGCGTAACCTTCTGGTGTATTGATGCCCGTACCGATTGCGGTGCCGCCAAGGTTCACTTCACAAAGCAATGCACATGCTTCACTGATGCGGTCAATATCTTCGCCCAGAGTAACGGCAAAGGCGTCAAATTCTTGGCCCAATGTCATGGGAACAGCGTCTTGAAGTTGTGTACGACCCATTTTGACAATGTGTGCGAATTCACGTGCTTTGGCTTCTAAGGCTTCTTTGAGTGAGGCAAGGCTAGGAACAAAGTTGTCGGCAGCAAATTGAATGCCTAAGCAAGCCGCCGTTGGGTAAGCGTCGTTAGTGGATTGTGAGCGGTTAACGTCGTCGTTTGGGTGGAGGTATTTGTATTCGCCTTTTTCACGCCATAGTTTAATCAGCGCAATGTTGGCAATGACTTCGTTGGCGTTCATGTTAGTCGAGGTGCCAGCACCGCCTTGGATCACGTCGACAATAAATTGGTCGTGATATTGGCCTTGAATCAAATCTTGGCAGGCGTAGACAATGGCGTCGGCTTTTTCTGGCGTGAGCAGTTTCATTTCTTGGTTGGTTCGAGCAGCGGCCGCTTTTACCATCGCCAACGCTTTGATTAATTCAGGAAAGTGTGAAATGGGAACGCCGGTGATGGAAAAGTTCTGGGCGGCACGCAATGTCTGTATACCGTACAATGCGTCAGCAGGAACGTCCATATTGCCAAGTAAATCGTATTCAGAGCGAGTATTCATGATGTGCTTCCTGACGCCCCACTGTTGGTCAGTGAGGCGTAATCTAAGTTGGGTTATTGATGATTTTTGTCGTTGGTTGACGGATCACTATTGGGCCAAGATGCTTGGTCCAGTTCCAAATCGCTGAAGCGACTTGCTTCAAATGTCGGCGTTTTATTGCCTTGTTCACGCTGAACGTCAAAGTCTTTCAAAATGCGTTTCGCCACTTTGAACAGTAAAGCGAGTGCGAATAAGTTCACCAGTGCTAATAACCCCATGCTCAAATCGGCAAAAGCGAACACAGTGCCAAGGTCAAGAATGGCGCCGGTGCAGCAAAGGCAAATGATGACAACGCGGAAGGCGTTCATGTAAAAGCCATGATTGTCTGATTTTGTGAGGTAGCTAACGCTGTTTTCACCTAAATAGTAGTTGTACAAAATGGTACTGAAACCGAATAAGAGCAAGGCAATACTGACGAACATACGTCCATAGTCGCCCATATGTGTTGCTAACGACGCCTGTGTTAAGGCGACACCTTGTACTGTGTCTGTGCTACTTGGGTCATACGCACTGCCGAGTAGAATGATCAGTGCAGTACAGGTGCATAAAATAATGGTATCAATGAATACGGAAAAGGCTTGTACAATTCCTTGGTTGGCTGGGTGGGGAATGTGTGCAACCGCAGCCACGTTTGGTGCGCTACCAAGACCTGCTTCGTTGGAAAATAAACCGCGTTTTACCCCCATCATAATGGCGGCACCCATGCCTCCACCAATTGCCGGTTCTAGACCAAATGCACTTTTAACGATCATGATAAGCATGTCTGGGATTGCGCTTAAATTCATTGCAAGCACAATAAGGGCGATGAGCAAATAGCCGCCAGCCATGATGGGGACCAAAATTTCAGCGACTTGTGCAATACGTTTTACGCCACCGAAGATGATCAGACCAACAATCAGCGCCATACCGATGCCGCTGTAATAAGGCTGGATGCCAAAGGCGTCTTGTAGGGACGTTGCAACGGAATAAGATTGTAAGGTAGTAAAAGCAATACCAAATGTCGCCAATAGAAGGATGGAATACAATACCGATAACCATCTCCAGTTTTTACCAAGACCGCGTTCGATGTAAAAGGCTGGGCCTCCGCGGTAGGTGCCATCGGCTTCGGCTGTTTTGTAGGTTTGCGCCAGCATGCATTCGATAAAGCTGGTGGCCATGCCCATAAGTCCAACGACCCACATCCAGAAGATAGCGCCCGGGCCACCAATGGTAATGGCGACAGCGACCCCTGCAATATTACCACCACCGACACGACCGGCGACGGATAAGATTAATGCTTGAAAAGAGCTTAAATGTTTACCGTCTGGCTCATGGTGTTTGGCGGTAAGAATACCGAACATATTGCCAAAATAACGAAATTGCACAAAGCGGGTAGCAAAGGTGAACCAGATACCAATGCCGATTAGTACGGCAATGAGCACTTTACTCCAAAGCAAGTCGGTGAGAAGGGATAGCATGAATGATGACTCCTAGTTTTTTTTAGATTTATTAAGGGGGAATTCAGACGCTCATTGGAGCGAAAAATGTGTAGAAAAGGGAGTTCGTAAAAAGATGCTTTTTGGTGCTGGTTGATGCTATGGGAGCATCAACTAGCATCATTTTTTGAGTGTTTTTAAGGGAGATCTTCATTACACTGCTGGTGTGTCATGTTGGTTGATTTTGCGGGGGAAAAGCTGTGGTGGAAGACTTTGCCGATAACTTGCAGCTGTTATGCAGTTTCTACAAATCTGTAGCGGATGTGTGTCGTCGATTAAACATTAATCGTGCGCAGTTTAATCGCTATTTAAATGGAACAACGGTTCCTAGCCACAGCACTCAGCGACGTATTGGTGAGTTTTTTGGCGTCGAACCCAGTGAAATGCTTTTGCCTCATACGCAATTCGTTAAGCTGGTGCAATCGCGCCCCATTCGCCAGAGTGATGAAGTGAAAAGTCTGACACCTGAGCAGCAACAATTTAACCAGCTTAATCAATCTGGTCAGCATGGCTTGGCGAAATACGGCGGCTATTACTTTGAATACTATCTTTCGATGGCGTGTCCTGGAAAAATTCTGCGTACCTTGGTGCATATCGAGTCGCAAGGTGACAAAACATACTATCATCGCACCGAGCGACTCAATCCTAGAAATCTAAAGAAATCTTTTCATGGTGTGTACAGTGGGGTAGTGCAATTGCTGTCAGATCGGTTGTTTTTGATCGATTATGAAAGACAAACTCATGTGGAAATGACCCAGACGATTCTTTATCCTTCTTTTCAAAACCGTGTTGAACGATTAACGGGGTTGCGTTTAGGTGTGTCGGGAAGTGGTGAAAGAGCGCCATGTTGTGCACGTGTTGTGTACGAATATTTAGGCTTGAATATCAATAATAAGCGCGCTATGGCGCAATGCGGTCTGTACGATATAGACAGTGATCAAATAGATAAGGATATTTGCCAGTCAATCAAAAATGACATGAAAGAGGGTGACTGGCATTTTAGGGCGCGATTTTAGGCGTCTTTTGTTTCGCTTGTGTCAGGTGTTTCTGCAGCGGCCTCTGTGCTTGGGTTTGCCATGGCTTCTTCTTCCATTTTAGCGCGTTCTGCTTTGGAAATGTACTTAGGCTTGGCTTTTTTGGGGTTGGCTTTCAAATTGGCTTGTTTAATGCGTTTGGTAAGAATGTCTTTGATTTTTTTACGGCGGTTCATATTTTGTTCCTAAAATGACGCGGTTGTCTGATTTAATAACCCAAGAATGACATTCAAGGAACGAAAAAAAAGCCCTGATCAGTGATCAGGGCTTTTTATGTTGGTACCAGTAGGCGGACTCGAACCGCCACACCCGAAGGCAACGGATTTTGAATCCGTCGTGTCTACCAATTCCACCATACTGGCCTTGAAAAAGGTGAGGCGTATTCTAGGGTATTTAAAAGATAAGTCAACGCCTCTTGGTGTTATTTTTTATCTTTTTAACATCTGTTCGCTTGGAAGTACCTTTTTGGGTGGATTTTCGCTAGAATACTGGGTCGTTTTTCCTAGGTAGCTTTCTTTTCATGCTCGTTTCCGATTATCACTTTGATTTACCCGATTCTTTAATCGCTCATTATCCGACGCCAGACAGAACGGCTAGCCGCTTGTTGCATCTGGATGGGCCAAGTGGTGCTGTAGTGCATCGTCAGTTTCCTGCTGTGTTGGATTTGGTTCAGCCTGGCGATTTGATGGTGTTCAACAATACTCGAGTGATCCCTGCGCGGATGTTTGGGCAGAAGGAATCTGGCGGTAAGGTTGAGATATTGGTTGAGCGTATTATTAATACCAATGAAGCACTGGCTCATGTTCGTGCCAGTAAGTCGCCAAAAGAAAGCAGTAAACTGATTTTAGGGCAAGATAAAGGGGAGCATATTGAAGCGACTATGATTGGTCGTTCCGGTGCTTTATTTCATCTTGTTTTTGATGAACCTGTGCTGGATGTCTTGACGCGAGCGGGCCACATGCCGTTGCCACCCTATATCGAGCGTCCTGATGAAGACAGTGATCAGGAGCGCTATCAAACCGTTTATAATCAAAAGCCTGGAGCGGTTGCCGCTCCAACAGCGGGGCTGCATTTTGATGAAGCTTTGCTCGAAAAGCTTAAAGCAAAAGGGGTTGATATCGCCTTTGTTACTTTGCATGTTGGTGCTGGAACTTTTCAGCCGATGAAGGTCGAAAATGTAAAAGATCACATCATGCACGCAGAATACGTGGAAGTTGAGCCGAGTGTTGTAGAAAAAGTAAAAGCGACTAAGGCGGCGGGTGGTCGTGTTATTGCAGTGGGAACAACCAGTGTGCGCAGTTTGGAGTCAGCCAGTCAGTCTGGCGAGATTGCTCCAATGCAAGACGATACGAGTATTTTTATCTACCCAGGTTATGAATTTAAAACAGTGGATGCCTTGGTTACAAATTTCCATTTGCCAGAGTCCACGTTGATTATGCTGATTAGTGCTTTTGCAGGCTATGACCAAGTCATGGCGGCTTATAAAGAGGCTGTTGAGCAAAAATATCGATTTTTTAGTTATGGTGATGCCATGTTTATTACACGTAATCCGCAGGCGAAAGGCCCGCAAGGTGAGGAATAAGACGAATGTCTGATAAGCGTCCAGAATGTTTTATGGATTTTGAACTTCACACTACGTCAGGGAAGGCGCGTCGTGCAACTTTGACGTTTCCCCGTGGTAAAGTTGAAACACCCGCTTTTATGCCGGTTGGTACCTACGGTACAGTGAAAGGAATGTTGACGAAAGATATCGAAGAAATTGGTGCGGATATCATTTTGGGCAATACTTTTCATCTTTGGTTGCGTCCGGGAACGGACGTGGTAAAGGCACATGGCGATTTGCATGATTTCACTCAATGGAAAAAACCGATTTTAACGGATTCGGGTGGTTTTCAAGTGTTTTCACTTGGTGAAATGCGCAAAATCACGGAAGAGGGAGTGAGTTTTCGTTCACCTATCAATGGCTCTAAGGTGTTTTTAAGTCCTGAAATTTCTATGCAGGTTCAGCGCGATCTAGGCTCTGATATTGTGATGATTTTTGACGAATGCACGCCTTATCCAGCGACCCCTGATGTAGCCGGTAAGTCTATGCGCATGAGCCTGCGTTGGGCGCAGCGTTCGAAAGGTGAGCATGGCGATAGCCCATCGGCGTTATTTGGTATTATCCAAGGCAGTATGTACGAAAATCTTCGAGACGAGTCTCTAGAAGGGTTGGTGAATATCGGTTTTGATGGGTATGCCATTGGCGGTTTGTCAGTGGGTGAGCCGAAAGACGAAATGATGAAAGTCTTAGATCATATTACCCCTAAAATGCCAGCGGACAAACCACGCTATTTGATGGGCGTGGGTAAGCCAGAGGATTTGGTGGAGGGGGTTCGTCGCGGTGTTGATATGTTTGACTGCGTGATGCCAACACGTAATGCGCGTAATGGTCATTTGTTTACTTCCGATGGCGTAGTGCGCATCCGAAACTCGCAATATCGTCATGATGTGGGGCCACTTGATAAAGAATGTGATTGTTACACTTGTAAAAACTTTTCTCGGTCTTATTTACATCATCTAGATAAGTGTCAAGAAATGGTAGGGGCGCAATTAAATACGATTCATAACCTACGATATTACCAAACACTCATGGCGGGATTGCGTCAGGCGCTCGATGAAGGTAGATTTGACGCCTTTGTTGATGAGTTTTATGCAAAGCGTGGCTTAGAAACGCCAGCTTTGAGTGAATAATAAACAAAATTATGTCAATTGCTTTACGCAAGAAATGACAACAGTTTCATAAACCATTGGAGAGTTAACACCATGATCGCATTGATCTCACCAGCTTACGCTGAAGGCGGCGCACCAGCAGATGCAGGTATTTTTAACCTAGTACTTCTTGCGGGCTTCGTTGTCATTTTTTACTTCCTTATGTGGCGCCCACAAGCAAAACGTGCAAAAGAGCATAAAAACTTGATTGCATCGCTAGCGAAAGGTACTGAGGTAGTAACTGGCGGTGGTGTATTAGGTAAAGTGTCTAAAGTAGACGATAACTATGTAGTACTTGAAGTGTCTGAAGGCATTGAAATGAAATTTCAAAAGTCTTCTGTTGCTGCAGTATTGCCAAAAGGAACGTTGAAGTCTATTTAACCTTCCTGGAAAAGCGCCTAGTGTAGGCGCTTTTCTTTTTCCGATTTATTAAATTTTGAGATGTTTGCACTGTGTTGCGAATAACAGTCTCATTTTAGGTGTAAAGGATTTTTCATGCTTAACAAGTACCCCTTGTGGAAGTATTTGCTAATTCTTCTTGTTTTGGCTTTGGGGCTACTCTATGCCTTCCCAAACCTTTATCCGGATGATCCAGCGCTACAACTATCTACCCAAAAAGCAACGGCGGTTGTTGATGAGCAAGCTTTGCTAAGAGCAAAAAATGCGCTTGCTACTGCGAATATAGAATTGAAAGAAGCAGAGCTTACCTCTGCTGGCGGTACCTTGCGCTTTAATAGCGGTGAGGACCAACTGGCTGCTAAGCCTATTGTGGCGGCAGCTTTGGGTGATGACTTTGTAACCGCGCTTAACCTAGTTCCTACAACACCAGAGTGGTTGTCTTCATTGGGTGCTGGGCCTGCTAAATTGGGGCTTGATTTGCGTGGCGGTGTGCATTTTCTATTAGAAGTGGATACCCCAGCGGCACTTAAGCAACGACTTGAAGTAAGCGCAAGTGAGATGAAGGCGATATTGCGCAAAGATCGTGTGCGTTATCGTAGTGTTGATATAGAGGATGGTGTTCTATCTGTGCGTTTCTTGCAGTCGGGTGATTTAGCGTCTGCTGAAGTGCTGTTGAAAGGTGAGTTTCCTGAATATCGTTATGCGACTCGCCAAGAAGCGGATGAGTTTTATTTGGATGTGACTTTTACGGAAGCGGCTAAGAAGGAAATTGAAGCCTATGCTTTGCAGCAAAACTTAACAACACTGCGAAACCGTGTTAACGAACTGGGTGTGGCTGAGCCGCTTGTTCAGCGTCAAGGCAGTAACCGTATCGTTGTTGAATTGCCAGGTGTGCAAGATACCGCTGCGGCAAAACGTATTATTGGTGCAACGGCGAACTTAGAGTTTCATCTGGAAGCGGGCTTGGAAGACAATGGCGCAGACGTAGAAACCTTGACCTTCCGTGATGGCAGTGGACGAACAGCACGTCTAGAGCGCGACATTATTATTACGGGTGACAGTGTTTCTGATGCTAGCTCATCGTTTGATGAGAATGGTCGTCCGCAAGTGAATATTAGCTTGGACGGCAAAGGCGGCAGACAGATGAGTAAAGTAACTCGTTCTGCGGTTGGTCGAAACATGGCCGTTGTGTTCATTGAGCATAAGTCACGTAGTCGTTTTGTTGAGACAGACGGCAAGATGGAAGAAGTGCGAAGAAGTTATAGTGAGAAAGGCATTATTTCTTTAGCAACGATTCAAACCACATTGGGGAATTCTTTCCGTATTACCGGATTGGACAGCCCTCGTGAGTCTTCTGAACTTGCTTTGTTGCTTCGTGCTGGTGCTTTAGCCGCGCCTATCTATTTCGTTGAAGAGCGTACCATAGGCCCGAGTTTGGGTGCTGAAAACATTAAGCTGGGCATCAACTCTGCGCAAATCGGTTTGTTGGTTGTTATGTTGTTCATGCTGGTTTACTACAAGGTATTTGGTATTTTTGCCAATGTGTCTTTGGCGTTGAACATTATTCTTTTGATGGCTTGTATGTCTATCTTAGGGGCCACCCTCACTTTGCCGGGTATTGCTGGTATTGTGTTGACGATGGGGATGGCGGTGGATGCAAACGTGTTGATTTTCTCAAGGATTAGAGAGGAGTTGGCGAGTGGTATGCCAAGTCAGCAGGCCATACATTCTGGCTTTAATCGTGCATTTACGACGATTTTTGATGCGAATATCACAACTTTGCTTGTGGCTGTTATTTTGTTTGCGGTAGGCACTGGACCTGTTAAAGGTTTTGCTGTGACTTTGTCGTTGGGTATTCTTACTTCGATGTTTACGGCAATTGTCGTCACTCGTGCACAGGTTAACCTTGTGTATGGTGGTCGTAAAAACAAGAAATTGTATATTTAGGAGAGCGCCATGAAAGTGACAAATATTCCATTTATGGCAATGCGTAAAATCGTAGCTGCATTTTCGGTTGCGCTGATCCTGATCTCTCTTGGTTCTTTGGCGACAAAAGGCTTGCAGTTTGGTCTCGATTTTACGGGCGGTACTTTGATTGAGGTGGCTTATAAAGAGGCGCCAAAATTAGATGATGTTCGTGAGCTGCTTGGACAAAATGGTTACAGCGATGTTGTAGTTCAGAATTTTGGTTCTACGACTGATGTTGTGGTGCGTATGGCGAATGCCTACACCCCGACTTTAGGGGATGAAGTACTATCAACACTACAAAACCACGGATCAAATGAGGTGACGCTGCAGCGTTCAGAGTTTGTTGGTGCTCAAGTAGGCGAAGAGTTGCGTGAGCAGGGTGGCTTGGGCATGTTACTTGCCTTGGCAATCGTGATGATTTACGTGGCAGTGCGTTTCCAATTCAAATTTTCTCTTGCTTCTGTGATTGCATTGATACACGACGTTATCATCACCTTGGGTTTCTTTTCTCTGTTTGAGGTGGAATTTGATTTAACTGTACTGGCGGCTTTGTTGGCTGTGGTGGGTTATTCACTTAATGATACGATTGTTGTGTGTGATAGGATTCGTGAAAATTTCCGTATTATGCGCGACACTACGCCATATGACTTGGTCAATGATTCGATTAACCAGACGCTAGATCGTACCTTGATTACTTCGATGACTACCTTGTTTGTTTTAGTAGTGTTGTTTTTCTTGGGTGGTGAAGCGATTCATAATTTCTCCATGGCGTTATTGGTTGGTATTATTATTGGTACTTACTCTTCTATTTTCGTGGCGGCAAATTTGTTGTTGGCGATGGATGTGAAGAGGGAAGACTTGATTCCTGCACCGAAAGAAGAATTAGAAGACGATCTACCTTAGCGTATTTTGTTGTCTGGTACTGTCAAAAAAGCCTGCTTCGTGCAGGCTTTTTTGTAGACTTTCTTGGTCAATGTGGTTTTATTGAACAGACTAAAGTTGTGATCATTGGTTCTGTCTTGGTCGTTTATGTGTTTTAAGTTGAGGTGAATGTTTCAATATGCGTTTTTGGCTGTTTGGTTCCTTGCTCATGTTTATGAGTGTTCAGGCTAAGGCTTTGGATTTTGCGGCCATGGATAAAACCGCTCAGGGCTTTTCGAACATTAGGACGGTCCATATTGCCCATAATGGGGGAGTGGTTTGGGCAAAGGCCTATAACAAAGCCGATATTAACGCCGTGGCGAATATTAAATCGGCGTCGAAGTCGCTGATGTCTGCCATTGTTGGTATGGCAATTGATCGCGGCGTCATAGAGGGAGTTGATCAGCCTATCGTGTCCTTGCTGTCTAAGCAATTGCCCAGTAACCCAGATCCGCGTTTAAAGGATATTACGGTAGGGCACTTGCTGTCGATGCAGGCGGGCTTGGAGCGAACCTCAGGGCGTAATTATGGCCGTTGGGTGGTGAGTGATGACTGGGTAAAGACGGCTTTGTCTTGGCCTTTTGTTGATGCTGTCGGTGGCGATATGCAGTATTCAACGGGCAATACGCATTTGTTATCCGCTATTGTTATGCAGCAAAGTGGGCAACATACTTATCTTTTAGCTAACCAATGGCTGCAAGGTTCCGGTGTTTCGATACAAAGTTGGGAGATGAGTCCAAAAGGGATTCCAATGGGGGGCAATCAGGTGGGCATGACTCCTGCTTCGTTGTTGGCGTTTGGTGAGTTGTATCGACGCGGTGGTGTGACCGAGTCGGGTAAGCGTTTGCTCTCTAAAGAATGGATCACGCAGAGTTGGACACCAAGAACGCAGTCTCGCTTTCATGAAGGTGAGTACGGTTATGGTTGGTTTATTCAAACTTTTGCTGGCGTACAAGGTTATTACGGGTGGGGTTATGGTGGGCAGATGATTTACGTATTGCCCGAATTGGCGTTGACTGTTGCGATCACGTCAGAGGAGACATTACCTTCTGGTCGTACGGGTTATCGAGACAGTTTGCATGACATGTTAAGTAACGATATTGTGCCTGTTATCAGTGCGGCCCAATGATAGAAATGGATAGAAATAGATAGAAATAACAAAGCCTGCTCAGAGCAGGCTTTGTTATTGATTTTGGGTGGGGTTATTGTTTGATAACTTGACCGAACGGCATGCCCATTTTGGTTGGGGTTTCTGCTTGTAGCGATTCTTCCCAATTGATGGCGTTTTTACCAAACAATACAATGGCAGTGGATCCTAGTTTGAATCGACCCATTTCTTCGCCTTTGTTAATGTTTATTTTGCTAAGTTGATCGTAGTCCCAAGTGACGACATTTTTATTAAATGGTGTTACTTGTCCTGCCCATACGGTTTCAATGCTGGCGACAATCATAGCGCCAACCAGTATCACCGCCATTGGACCTGCCTCTGTATCGAATAAGCAGACCGTTCGTTCGTTGCGAGCAAAAACGTTAGGGATTTGCTCTGCGGTTACCTTGTTTACTGAAAATAGTTTGCCTGGAATATGGGTCATTTTGGTGAGTTTGCCAGTGAGTGGCATGTGCACACGATGATAGTCCTTGGGTGATAAATAAACGGTTGCAAAAGAGCCGCCTAAAAACTGATTGGATAGCGATGCGTCGCCTCCTAGTAGGCTGGTTAGGCTGTAATGATGGCCTTTGGCTTGGAACAGTGTGCCGTGTTCTATTTTTCCGAGTTGGCTAATGGCGCCATCTGCTGGACAGGCGATGCTGTTTTCTTCGTTACAGATAGGGCGTAGTTCGGGGCGAATGGCGCGAGTAAAAAAGTCATTAAAATTCCGGTAAGACAGTGGATCGCTGTTTACCGCTTCGCTCATGTCGACTTGGTATTTTTTTACAAACTGGCTGATGAAGGTGTTTTTTACCCAAGTGTTTTCACATTCGGCTATCTTGCCGATAGCACGTGATAGGGTCTTTTGCGGTGTGATGTGTTGTGCAAATGCAAAAAGTTGATCTTTAGTCACGTTATTTGTCCTAGTAGGTGAGTTTATAAGGTGGAGTGGCTGATTATAGAGACGATCTGTTTAAGCGTTATGTAATCATTCTCACTGAATTTTTTGCGTGTTTCTAGCCAAAATATGACCATTTCATTTGCTGATGTTGGTGTTGAAGCAAGCATAAGATGGCTGTTTTTATCAATAATCTGGTCTGATGTGTGTGGCAACTCAGTTAATATTTTGTCGAGTTTTTCCCCAGTCAAATGACTGGCCGATCTTTTCTGCGACAGTTTTTTGAAGACGCTTGAGGGGGTGTTCCACTTTATCGCTTTAATGACGTCTATATTGTAGCCGGACTGGTAGAGCGGAGATACTTTATTGTCAGAATGTCTAAATAAGATACAGTGCTGGGTGTTAGGGATGGTCTTTAAAATCGTTTTTAGTGCCAGATTTGCCCTTTGCTTAGTCCCCATATTGTTTGTTTTGCTTACTGCTTTTTTGAGTTCAGCAAGAGGGGATAGCGGGCTGTGTTTCTTGGTGGTTTGCCCTGACTTATTTGTATAAAGTATGGGGTCAAGCAGTTGTTGGGCGAGTGATATTTTCCCTCCTTTGTTAAAAAGTTTGGCTGCTTCCGTGCTTGCTAAATGAGCTGTTTGAATGATTTCACCAACGCGGCGATGCATAATGGTTGCCACAACGCGGTAGTAAAAAGGCAGATTTTTGGAATCCCATCGCATGCGATTCGCTTCATGGGCTACTTTGTTGGCGCAGTATGAAAAAATCAACGGATTGTTAATTAAAATAGTCAGTTTTTTGTCTTCGGCAAAGCCAGGTAGCTCATCTGGGTGGTGCGCTAAGTGAGCGAGTGTTTGTAGCTCTTTAGCATTGGGTATGTGCTTAGTTAAAAACGATTCAATTACTTTGCTTGGGGTGTGCCAATGCGTGCAGAGGTGCACTGTGAGCTCATCAAGGCGACACCCTAAGGTGTTAAGTTCGGCCTGACTGGCTTTTTGCCCTTGTTTAATTTTTTGTTCAATGATTGTCATGGTTGGGTAGGCATAAAACCATAATAGCCATCTAGCCGCGTCGCGAAATAGTGTGATCCAAAAAATATCGTCTTCGTGACTGCTGAGTTTTTCTATTGCCCAGCGGCGGGCCATTGTAGCGGCCTCGTAGCTGATTTGTATTTCGCTTAAAAAGGCGATTAATGGCGCGGGGTTTTCTTTTGTACTGAGAGTGTAAGGAGCAAATTGTGGAATGAGTTTTTCGATGCGATTCATTCCCACCATGGCGGCGGCATGAAAAGGTGTTTTTATTTCACTATTTTTATTTGGTACGATGCGATTTGCTTCATTGAGAATGGCAAAAGCCAGTAATGGATCGGCTGCTATGTTGGCTTGTATGCCATCGAGCGTATCTTCTGTTCGTTTAATTTGAGTCTTAAGGCGAGTAAGATTGACTGCTTGAACAGGAAATTTTTTGTTTTTTAGAAAATGTAGCCATTCGTTTAGGCCAGAAGGTGACTTGTCTATCATAGCTGGTTACATTAGTGGCTCTTGTTGATGTGTGTTTAACGCGCTCTTATGTTTTTGATCTCATTAATCATACTGTATATTGAGGTAAGAGAATACTTTGTCGGTATTAAGGAATAAAATATGTTTGCATTAGCTGGCGTGTTAGTGGTGATTATTAGTGTAGTGTCTGGCTATTTGGCATCTCATGGAAGAATGCTGGCTTTGTGGCAGCCTTTTGAGGTGGTTATTATTTGTGGCGCTGCATTGGGTGCTTTTATGGTGGCTAACCCATTCGTTGTGCAGAAAAAAGTATTGACCATGTTGCCTCAGGTGTTTTCAGGAAGCAGGCATAACAAGCGATTCTATACGCAATTGCTGGGGTTGATGTATTGCCTGTTTCAAAAAAGTCGCCAGAATGGCTTTTTGGCAATTGAAGAAGACATTGAGTCACCTTTTACGAGTGAGCTGTTTAATCGTTTTCCAGACGTCATTCGCGATCATGAGGTGGTGAATTTTTTAACGGACAACTACCGTATCTTTAAATTAACCGGTTTGCCTGCTTATGAGATCGAGGCCATCATGGATAATGAAATAGAGCAAATTCAAGAGGAATTAGTGGCCCCTAGTCATGCCTTAACTCGGGTGGCAGAAGCGTTGCCAGGATTTGGTATTGTGGCGGCGGTATTGGGTATTGTTATCACAATGGGGTCGATTGGTGGGCCGATTGAAGAGATTGGTGGGCATGTTGCGGCGGCTTTAATTGGCACTTTTTTAGGTATCTTCTTTGGTTATGGCTTTGTCGGGCCGGCTGCCTCTCATTTAGAAAGTTTGGGTGCTCACGAATTAAAAGCGTATTTGTGTGTTAAAGCCTGTCTTAACTCTATCGTATCGGGTTATGCGCCACCAGTAGCGGTAGAGACGGGTCGCAAGTTGTTGCCTCCTGAAATGCGTCCTAGTTTTATTGAGCTAGCCGATGATCTTAAACAGTACCGTTAATATGAGCTTGATGGTAGGTAAGGAGAATATCGCATGGCCTTAGGTTCTAACGGTTTGGTGATTCGTCGAGTTAAAAAAATTAAAAAGGGTGGTCATCACAGTGGTGCATGGAAGATTGCTTTAGCTGATTTTGCTTTGGCAATGATGGCGCTTTTTTTGGTGTTGTGGATATTGAGTGTTGCCTCGCCAGAGGAGTTGGCAAGTATTGAGGGGTATTTTCAAAATCCTACTGGAGCATCTACGGCGGGTTTTAGTGCCAATCCAATAGATTTAGGTGGTAGTCCAGCCAAGAGTTCTGAGAAGAAGATGGATCTGCAGCAGCCAGAGGCTGGCAGTGTCGATGTGCCAGCGAGAGACACGCAAATGGGTAATGGTTCAGATTCTGCTGAGTCCAATAGTCTTAATAATATGGTGCAAGAAGAGTTGAGTAAAATGAATGTCTTGCTTTCTCAGCAGCAAAACATGCGTATTGAAATTACCCCACTGGGGGTACGAATTACCTTGTTGGATGATCCAAATAAGCCAATGTTTGAGCGTGGTAGTGCTCGCATGATGCCTGACATAGAAAATACGCTGCTTACGATGGCGCCGATTTTTAATAAAATCACCAATCCAATCGTGATTACGGGACATACTGATTCTTCTAAGTTTAGTGGGAGTGGTGGTTTGGATAATTGGGATTTGTCGGCGATGCGGGCAAATGCGGCGCGTCATATCCTTGAGGAGGGCGGTGTAGAGGATAAACGTATTGCTCAAGTGATTGGTTTGTCTGATACCATACCTTACAATCGATTTGAGACAGACAGTGCTGAAAATCGACGTATTAGCATTACGTTATTAACGGATGATGCGTACAAAAAATTGCTGGATCAGAATCGTCGTAACTACGGCAACCCTGTCCAGCAATCGGATTTGAATATCACGCCTGAAACGGTGTTTTAGAAGGCTTGATTTTCCCGAATAGACTGCTTAATTCGTAGGAAGCTCTGGAAGCGGTGTTCGGTAATTTGACCTTTTTCTAGAGCGGCGAGAATGGCGCATCCGGGCTCTTTTTCATGGGCGCAATCACGGAAACGGCAGTAACCTATATGCGGCCGGAATTCGATAAAGCCATTCAATAGTTCGTCTTCCGAAATGTGCCATAAACCAAACTCTCGAATGCCTGGTGAGTCAATTAAGTCACCACCTTTTGGCATGTGGAACAGTCTGGCTGTGGTGGTGGTGTGTACGCCTTTTTTGCGTTTTTGAGACAGCTCTCCCACGCTAATGTCAATGCCAGGAAGCAATGTGCCGATAAGCGACGATTTGCCAACGCCAGATTGTCCAACAAAGACGCTGGTCTTATCTTGCAGGAAGTTATAAAGCGCTTCCATGCCTGCTTGATTCTTGATAGAGGTTCTGATGATCTTGTAATTAAGATCTTCATAGGTTTTTATCAATGTGTCTAATTCTTCTTGGTTGCTGTCGTCGATCAAGTCGCACTTGTTGAGCAAAATAACCGGCGGTATGCCAACGGTTTCAGCGGCCACTAAGTAGCGGTCAATTAAGTTGGCGTGTGCAACAGGTTCAGCAGCAATAACGACGATGATGTGGTCTATGTTGGCTGCGACGGGTTTTATTCTGCCGTGCATGTCTGGGCGTGACAGTGATGTATTTCTTGGTGTGGTCGCGACGACCACGCCACCTTCATTTTGTTTGGGGCGCCAGATGACCTTGTCGCCAGTAACCAATTGGCCTAAGTTGGCGCGTAAATTACAACGCGTAGAGACGCCAATAAAAGGTTCTTGAGTGCCTTCCACTTCCACTTGCGTGCCAAAGTGCGAGATGATGATGCCTTCTGTCTCTGGGCCGAGGTCAGATGATTGTAAAAGTTCTTCGGCGATATCCCCTCGTTTCTGAGTGCGTTCAACGCGCTCTTTATGAATTCTTTCGATTCGCCACGTTTGTTGTTTAGTAAGTTTTCGCTTCGACATTAGATTCGTCTGGTCATAAAGTAAGGCGCATAGAGTATAATGCTTGGCATTGATAATAAAGGACTTGGAAGATTATGAGCTTAAATGAAGAGAATTTAGTGTGGATCGATCTTGAAATGACGGGATTGGACCCAGAAGCCGATACCATTATTGAAATTGCGACGGTGGTAACAGACAAATATTTGAATGTGTTGGCTAAAGGGCCGAATCTTGCGATTCATCAAGACAAGGCGGTAATGGATGCGATGGATGAATGGTGTACGAAGCATCATGGGGATTCGGGATTAACGGCAAGAGTATTATCCTCAACGATTAGTATGGAACAAGCTGAAGAGGAGACCATCAAGTTTTTAGCCAATTATGTTCCAGCTGGTAAATCGCCAATTTGTGGTAACAGTGTTGGGCAAGATCGTCGCTTTTTATATCGCTACATGCCTAAATTGGAAGCGTTTTTCCATTACCGTTATCTGGATGTGAGTACGGTTAAAGAGCTGGCGAAGCGCTGGAAGCCAGAGGCGTTAGAAGGTTTTTCTAAATCGGGTTCGCATTTAGCTTTGGACGATATTTTAGAGTCTATTGGTGAATTGAAACATTATCGTAAAACCATGTTTGGTTTGGATGATTAAGGCAGCAGCCTTTTGAATCGAGCGTTAGCTTCTAAATAAGTTAGTGGACGGTTGTCCGCTAACTTATTTCACTCACTTTGTCCGCTAACTTAGTGCGGAAGTACCATCCCATATTAGTTTTAATCCTGTTAAGAAAAGACAGCTATACATGGCTTTAAAAAACCATTCTGTGGATATTTTATAGTGTAACCATGCGCCAAGTTGTACCCCAAGAAAAGCGATGGGCGTAAAGCTAAGCGACAACAGTATATTGTCTGTGTTGAGTTGCCCTAGCATGCCATAAGGGATCAATTTAACGTAATTGATGGCGGTGAAGATCACCGCTGCGGTGGCCACGTATTGGGTTTTATCAAGATTGGTTCTAAGTAAATATACACTCATTGGTGGTCCGCCAGCATGGGCGATAAAGCTGGTAAACCCACCTAGGCAACACCAAAGTCTGCCAACTACAGCACTAAGCGGTTTTCGTGTGGTGCGGGTGTTTTTTCTTGGCCATGAGTTAAGTGTAAATCCCACCGCTATAATGCCGACCATTATTTTTAGCCATTCAATTGAGAACCACGACGCTGTTAAGCCGCCAATAATAACGCCAACGATCGCGGCGGGAATGCATTTTAGTAGTTGCTCTGTGTTCCATTTTCGCCAAAATTTTTGCACGGTAAATATGTCCATGATGCAGAGAATGGGTAGCATGATGGCAGCCGCTAGGGTGGGGGAGGTTTGTAAGGATATGAGTGGTACGGCGAGAATACCAAATGCGCCAGAAAATCCTCCTTTCGAAATGCCAGTGATAAAAACAGCAATGCCAATCAGTGAGATGAGAAACCAATCCATAGATAGGTGTCCTTAATGTGCGGTGTTGTTTGTGATTGAGGCTCTCTAACAAACTAATTATGCGCCATTGATGCTTGTTTCAAAAGACTTGTGTATTAGAATTGCGGTTATTGTTCTAGGTTGCGTATATTTTTCTGCGAGAAGGGTTGGTATTGATGCGAATGGAAAAAGAAATTTATGGTGAAGAGGCTATGGAAAGCTTGGGAGAAACTCTATCTAAGGCGCTGAAAGATGGCGGAGTTGTTTATTTAGAGGGTGATCTGGGGATGGGTAAAACCACGTTAGTAAGGGGGGTGTTGCGTGGTTTGGGGTATCAAGGTCCAGTTAAGAGTCCCACTTATACGATTGTTGAGCCATATGAGTTTGATGGTTTAGAAGCCTACCATTTTGATCTTTATCGGGTGGGAAATGCCGAAGAGCTCGAGTTTATGGGGATCCGTGACTATTTCACGATAGGCAGTTTGTGTTTGATTGAATGGGCTGAAATGGGGCGTGGTGTTCTCCCTGAGGCGGATTTGGTGATTTCGTTGCAATTGATACGACAAGGGCGTCATGTTTCTTTTATTGCGCAATCAGAAAAGGGTAATGTGGCGTTAAATGTTCTAGGAGAGGCTATAACTTCTTGATGTATAGATGTCTTTACTATTCGTAAGATTGAGATCCGCTTAATCAGCGGTTATAGTGTGTCAGATATACTAGCTAGCTGTCTGATATGCATACTAAATTTCAAACTTGTCTTTTTGTTTTTATTAATTTGATCCTATCTGTCGCATGCTTAAATGTGTTTGCGGCAGAAGTTAGAGATATTCGTGTTGCCCAGCAAGAAGGGGTGACACGTTTGGTTTTTGAGCTTTCTGCGCTTTCTGAGCATCGAATTTTTCCGCTCTCAAATCCTGAGAGAATTGTCTTGGACGTCAGTGGCGTTAATCTACAAGCATCGGTGGTGGATGGGTTGTCTGCTCTGTCGTCCGATGTGTTGATGCGTGTCCGTTATGCTAAACGCAATGATGGTGTTCGCTTTGTGCTTGATTTGGCGCAAGCTGCTAAGGCTAAGAGTACGGTGTTGGCGGCAAATGGTACGTATGGCCCGCGCATACTGGTTGAGCTTGAGTATGGTGTTCAAAAACCTGCTACTGTCGTCAAAAGCGTGGCAAACTTGTCAAAAGAGAAGCGCGATATCGTGATCGCGATTGATCCGGGTCATGGTGGTAAGGATCCTGGCGCTTTGGGGCAACATAATGTGCGTGAAAAAGACATTGTGCTGTCTATCGGTAAAGAGTTGGCAAGTCGAATTAACGCTGTAGATGGTTTTAAGGCGGTGTTGACACGATCTACAGATACTTATCTTCAGCTGCGTGATCGTTCTCGGGTGGCGCGTGAGGCTAATGCTGAACTATTAATTTCCATACATGCTGATGCCTTTACCAAGGCGAGTGCTCGTGGTGCGTCGGTGTGGGCGCTATCATTAAGCGGTAAAACTTCTGAAATGGGCCGCTGGTTGGCTCAGCAAGAGAATTCTGCTGACTTGGTGGGCGGTATTTCACTGGATGATAAAGATCAGCTACTGGCAGAGGTGCTGCTTGATATGTCCATGAACTCAACCATTCAAATGAGTTTGAATGTGGGGGACAGTGTTTTGGGCGAAATGAAAGATGTTGCTGTGTTGCATAAAGATAGTGTTCAGCAGGCGGGTTTTGTCGTTCTCAAATCGCCTGATATTCCATCTATCTTGATTGAAACTGGGTTTGTCTCCAACAGCACAGAAGCGAAAAATCTAGCCAGTAAGGCGTATCGAGTCAAGATTGCAGCCTCTATAGCCAAAGGTGTGATTGGGTATTTTACTAAAAATGCCCCTGATGGTTCCCTGGTGGCATGGAAACAAAACAAACATACCGAACGTGTTTATACAGTTGGTAAAGGGGATACCTTGTCGGAAATTGCACGACGTAATCAAGTTTCTTTACCGGTTCTGCGTCAAGCTAATAACCTTAGTAATGATGTTATTTGGGTTGGTCAGAAGCTTGTTATTCCTGCCGGATAACGCCGTATTTAAATCCCTGCTACATGGAGGGGTGTCATTTTTTTGAAGGTCGTTCATGCAAAGAATTAATCTTTTATCCCCACGTCTAGCTAACCAAATTGCTGCGGGAGAGGTGGTTGAACGACCCGCTTCCGTTGTAAAAGAGTTGCTTGAAAACAGTCTGGATGCCGCTGCCTCACAGCTTGATATTGATGTGGAGCAGGGTGGGGTTAGGTGCATAAAAATACGTGACAATGGCACTGGCATAATGAAAGACGATCTTTCGTTGGCTTTAAGTCGTCATGCGACAAGTAAAATTGTGACGTTGGATGATTTGGAAGCGGTAAAAACGCTCGGTTTTCGTGGCGAGGCTTTGGCTAGTATTAGTTCTGTGTCTCGAATGCATCTTACTTCCCGTGCTGAAAATGAACAAGAGGCTTGGCGTGTTGAAGCAGAGGGGAAAGACATGGCGGCGGCGGTGCGTCCTGCCTCCCATCCTCAGGGTACGACCATTGAAGTGCGAGATTTGTTTTTTAATACCCCCGCTCGACGTAAGTTTTTGCGCACTGAAAAAACAGAGTTTGTCCATTTGGAAGAGGTAGTGAAGCGGCTGGCGCTGAGTCGTTACGAAACCGGTTTTCGTCTCAGTCACAATGGTAAGCAGGTTTATGATCTTAGGCCCGTCACCGATCAGCTCCACGCTGAACATAGATTAGCAACCTTGTTGGGGAAAAAGTTTATTGAAAACGCTTTAACCCTTGATGTTGAGGCGGCGGGGTTGCGTCTGTGGGGGTGGATAGGTTTGCCGACGTTTTCTCGCTCTCAGGCCGACCTGCAATATTTCTTTGTTAATGGTCGCGTGGTTAAAGACAAATTGGTTGCTCATGCTGTACGTCAAGCTTATCGAGATGTTTTGTATAACGGTCGGCACCCAACTTTTGTTCTGTATCTTGAGTTAGATCCCGCCACAGTGGATGTTAACGTGCACCCTACTAAGCATGAGGTGCGTTTTCGTGATGGGCGACTGGTGCATGATTTTCTGTTCAGTCGTATCCATAAGGCGATTGCCGATGTGCGGCCAGAGTCTGATGCTGCCCCGACGGGTATGAGTCAATCGGTGGGTGGTGAGGCGTTACCTCGTGCCGTGGATATTACTGAGCAATCTGCTTTGCCCTTGTCTAATCGGTCTGCGTCGTCTTCTATGGACTGGATGAGATCGACGTCTAGCTCTCCAGATGTCTCTGAGGTGCGTGGGCAGCTTGATGGGATGCGTCGTCTCTCTGGTTATGCCCAAGAATATGTCTCTTCCACAGAGATAGTGGACCCAGAGACTGGCGAAATCAGGGAAGTTCCACCGTTAAATAGCCTAGGGGAAAGTGAAGGCTCATTTGTGAGGTCGGAGTCGGATTATCAAACTGTGCCGCCATTAGGTTTTGCTGTCGCGCAATTGCATGGTGTTTATATTCTTTCTGAAAGTGAGCAAGGGCTTATTTTGGTGGATATGCATGCCGCCCATGAGCGGATTGTTTATGAGCGCATGAAGACGGCTTTTTATCAAAAAAACATTGCCTCCCAGCCGCTATTGGTGCCTATTAATATTGCTGTATCGCAGAGTGAAGCGGATCTTGTTGAAGAGAGTGCTGATGTATTTAGTGCGTTTGGCTTTTGTGTTGAGCGGGCGGGATTGGAAAGTATCATGGTGCGCGAAGTACCTATTATACTGATTCGTGGTGATGTGGAAGGTTTGGTGCGTAATGTGATCAGTGATTTATCCGCGAATGGGGTCTCTGATTTGTTGGCATCGCGGGCAAATGAATTAATGGCCTCAATGGCTTGTCATGGCGCGGTTCGAGCGAATCGTAAACTGACTGTAGCGGAGATGAATAGCCTTCTTCGTGATATGGAAGTGACAGAACGAAGTGGGCAGTGTAACCATGGTAGACCAACATGGGCGCATTTGAGCATGTCCGATTTAGATAAACTCTTTTTGAGAGGGCGTTGATATGGCAAAGCCACATGTAGTTTGTTTAATGGGGCCAACAGCTTCCGGTAAGACTGGGTTGGCTGTTGAGCTTGCGCAGCATCATGATTTTGAAATTATCAGTGTGGATTCGGCGCTTGTTTACAAGGGGATGGATATTGGAACGGCTAAGCCAGACGCTGATCTGTTGGCAAAAGCGCCGCACAGATTGATTGATATCATCGATCCGGTTGAGTCGTATTCGGCCGCAGATTTTGTCCTAGATGCCGTTGAACACGCGCAAGAGATTCTCTCAAGAGGGAAGGTTCCGCTGCTAGTCGGCGGAACCATGATGTATTTTAATGCGCTGCAAAAAGGATTGGCTGAAATGCCCAATGCAAATCCTGAATTGCGCGCTATTATTGAGGAAGAGGCGTCCATCAAAGGTTGGGTGTCGTTGCATGAAGAGTTGCAAAAGGTGGATCCTGAGGCGGCTCTGCGCATACATCCTAACGATCCGCAGCGTTTGCAAAGGGCGATTGAGGTGTTTCGTTTGACTGGCAAGTCTATGACTCAGCTTTGGGCAGAGCAAGAATCCGTGTCGTTGCCGTTTGACATGATTAATTTGGCTGTGATGCCGAAAGAGCGGAGTGTTTTGCATCAACGTATTGAGCAGCGCTTTTATGACATGATGGAGCAAGGTTTTTTGGCGGAGGTGGAAAGCTTATATCGCCGAGGAGATTTGTCTATTGAGATGCCTTCTATGCGTTGTGTCGGTTATAGGCAATTATGGCAATATTTAAACGGTGAGGATTTGCTAGATGATGCTATCTTTAAAGGTATTGTCGCTTCTCGTCAGCTAGCAAAGAGGCAGCTTACTTGGCTAAGGGGGTGGGAGGATTTGATGATTTTTGATAGTTTGTCAAAAGATCTTGTGCCTGATGCCTTGAATTACATCGAAAGCAGGATTATATAGGGGAAATAGATAAAAAATTGGTGTAGTATCTACGGTATTGTTTTATCAATATTTAATTTAATTTTTCGCGCTTAACTTAAGGAGATTCCAATGTCAAAAGGGCAATCATTACAAGACCCTTATCTAAATATTCTACGCAAAGAAAGAGTGCCAGTGTCTATCTTTCTTGTAAATGGAATTAAACTTCAAGGTCAAATCGAATCATTCGATCAGTTTGTGATTCTGTTGAAAAATACCGTTAGCCAGATGGTTTATAAACACGCCATTTCTACGGTAGTACCTTCTCGTACTATCCGCGTCCCGTCTCCTGATCAGCCGGAAGATGCTGCTGAATAGTTTGTCTTTAATAGGGCAAGCAGAGGAATACCAGATTGTTTTTTGAACGTCCAGATAGTGGTGAAATAGCTGTATTGGTCCATATAGATTTCCGTGATCAAAGTGAATCTTATGGGCCTGAAGAGTTTGTTGAGCTTGCTATTTCTGCTGGCGCTGATCCTGTTGCGGTTGTAACGGGGTCTCGCCAGCGTCCTGATGCTAAGTACTTTATCGGTACTGGTAAGCTAGCTGAAATAAAAGACATTGTTGATCGTGAGGGGGCGCAAGTCGTTCTTTTCGATCATGCGCTGTCTCCTTCCCAAGAGCGCAATTTAGAAAGTGTTTTTCAATGCCGTGTGCTTGATCGTACAGGCTTAATCCTTGATATCTTTGCACAACGAGCACGTACTCATGAAGGTAAGTTGCAAGTTGAGTTGGCTCAGTTGCAGCATATGTCAACTCGTCTTATTCGAGGTTGGACGCACTTAGAACGCCAAAAAGGCGGTATAGGTATGCGTGGGCCTGGTGAGACTCAGCTTGAGACAGACCGTCGCTTGTTAAGAGAGCGTATCAAATCTATTCAGAAAAGATTGGAAAAAGTGGAGTCACAGCGCGATCAGAGTCGTCGATCTCGTGACCGATCTGCCGTGCCCACTGTGTCATTAGTGGGTTACACAAACGCAGGTAAGTCGACTTTGTTCAACCGAGCGACAGGGGCGGATGTGTATGCCGCAGATCAGCTGTTTGCAACATTGGATCCAACCTTGCGTCGCCTTGAGATGGAGCAAATTGGCTCTATTGTATTGGCGGATACCGTAGGTTTTATTCGACAGTTACCACACCGTTTGATTAAAGCATTTCAGGCCACTTTAAAAGAATCATCTGAGGCGGATCTACTTTTGCATGTGGTTGACGCTGCAGACATTTCTCGTGATGAGAATATGGCTCATGTTGATTCGGTATTAAAAGAAATTGGTGCCGATGAGGTGCCGATGTTGAAAGTATTTAACAAAATAGACGCTTTAGCTGATACCGAACCTCGTATCGATAGAGATGCTGACGGGAACCCTTTCCGAGTTTGGTTGTCTGCTCGTGATGGTCAAGGTGTTGATTTGCTTAAACAGGCCATCTCTGAGCTATTGGCGGAGGATGTTTTTAGTGAAACGCTTTATTTGTCCAGTAAGTATGGGCGTATAAGGGCGATGCTGTTTGAGCATGGTGCTGTCAGATCGGAGCGTTTCGATGAAAGTGGTCGTTCTGTTCTTGATGTGAAGCTGCCTAAAAAAGAATATTTACAGATTTTAGCTCGTGCAGGAATGTCTGAAAATCAGATAGAGATAGCGTGAGTTATACAGGGTTATCATTAAAATAAGTGGAGACGTAGTATGGCCTGGAATGAACCGGGTAATAACGACAATGACCCATGGAATCCAGATAAGAACCGTAATAATGGTGCTGGGCGCCCGGACGGAGGTCGTGAGAAAGACGCCGATAATGATCCTTGGGGTCGTAAACCAACTGGAGGCAAAGATCAAAGCCCTCCAGATTTGGATGAAGCATTCCGTAAGCTGATGGACATGTTGGGGGTTAAAAAATCTCGTAAGTCTGGTGGCACTAACGGTGGTGATTCCGGTATGTCTGGCAAATTTGGCGGCAGTCTGATTGCGATTGTTCTGTTGGCTTTGCTTGCTTTGTGGGCGGCGACAGGGGTTTATCAGGTGGATCAGCAGGAGCGAGGTGTTGTGCTTCGTTTGGGTAAATATCACTCTACTGTTATGCCGGGGTTGCATTGGAATCCACCAATGATTGATTCTGTTAGTAAAGTGAATGTTACTAAAGTGCGTTCTCATGATCACAAGGCTCTCATGCTGACGGTTGATGATGCTATCGTCGAGGTGGGTGTGTCTGTTCAGTATTCTGTTCAAGATCCGAAGGATTTCTTGATTAACGTGCGTAATCCTGAAGAATCTCTTGCTCAGATAACAGAAAGTGCGCTTCGCCATGTCGTTGGTAGTTCTGAAATGGATCAAATTCTTACTCAAGGCCGAGAGTTGTTGGCTGAAGAGGTGAAGGTGAGAATTCAGGATTACAGCACAGCGTATGGAACTGGTGTATTGATTTCGAAAGTGAACGTTGAGAATACTCAGGCGCCAACTCAGGTGCAGGAAGCGTTTGATGATGTTATCAAAGCCAAAGAAGATGAGTTGCGTGTGCGAAATGAAGCTGAGTCTTATGCGAATGGTATCATTCCTGAAGCCCGTGGACGTGCGCAGCGTATTCGTGAAGAGGCTGAAGCTTATCGTTCTGAGATTGTTGCTCGGGCAAGTGGTCAGGCGGATCGTTTCGATCGTTTGTATCGTGAGTATACAAAAGCGCCAGACGTAACTCGTCGCCGTTTGTATATTGAAACGATGGAAACGGTCTATAAAGATGTGAATAAGGTTGTTGTTGATACTGAGGGTGGAAACAACATGATGTATTTGCCTTTGGATCAGTTGATGAAGCAGCGTGCTGAGTCATCTACTGGTACTGGTTCTCTGAGCTCTGGAAATATTGGGGCGTTAACAGATCAAGTGCTTGATGAAATACGTAAGCGCCAAAGTGCAACTATTCGTAGAGAGGGCAGAAACTAATGAAAGGCTTTTCTTTTTCAGTTTTATTTGTTGTTCTTCTCGGTGTGTTGATTGCTTCTCAGACGCTTTTTGTTGTCAAAGAAACAGAGCGTGCGGTTGTGCTTAAGTTTGGTGAGATTGTTCGGGAAGATGTTCAACCAGGCCTTCACTTTAAGCTGCCGATTATGAATGAAGTTAAGAAGTTTGATGCACGAATTCTAACGATGGACTCGCGTCCTCAGCGTTATTTAACGCTAGAGAAGAAAGCGGTTATCGTGGATTCTTATGTTAAATGGAAAATCGATTCTGTCGCTAAGTTTTATCAGGCCACATCGGGTGATGAGTTTGTTGCGAACCGAGTGTTGTCTTCTCGTGTTGATACAGGGTTGCGTAATAAGTTCGGTGAACGAACCATGCATGAGGTGGTTTCTGGTCAGCGAGATCAGTTGATGACCGAGTTGCGTGACGATTTAAATCGTGTTGCTCAGAATGAGTTAGGTATTTCTATCGTTGATATCCGTGTTAAACGGATCGACCTACCGCCTGATGTTAGCGAGTCTGTTTATCAGCGTATGAGAACGGAACGTGAGCGTGAAGCTCGTGAGCATAGATCGAAAGGTTTGGAGCTTGCGGAAGGTATACGTGCTGATGCAGATCGTCAGCAGGTTGTTCTTGAAGCAGAAGCGCAGCGTGACGCTGAAATGATACGTGGTGATGGCGATGCTAAAGCGGCGGCTATTTATTCTAAAGTCTATACGCAGGACCCAGAATTCTATGAATTTTATCGTAGTCTTCAGGCTTACCGCGAAAGCTTTAATGGCAGCAGTGACCTGTTTGTACTTGAGCCAGACAGTGAATTCTTCAAGTATTTGAATAGTTCAGTTCGTGGCGGTACGAAATAGCGTCCATATTCGTCAATAATCGTTCGTGAAGCCTATTTGTTAAAATGGGAAACATGATACTATTACACAAACCGGGCCCAGCCCGGTTTTTTAATGGTCAAAATAAAGAGAATCTATGCAGGAATTGTTGCAGTCGCTGCTGGTTGGCGTCAGCCTTTTATTGATCGCCGAGGGTGTTTTGCCTTTTCTGGCTCCAAATGTGTGGAGGGAAATAATGGTGAAAGCCATCGCGAGCTCAGATTTGAATTTGCGCATTCTGGGGGCGGTTAGTATGTTTCTTGGATTAATACTTCTTTTGCTGACACGAAGCTAAGAGGATAATTTAATGACATTAGCAGATCGTTGGTTGCTTCCTGAGGGCGTTGATGAAGCGTTGCCTGAGCAGGCGGCTAAAATCGAACACCTTAGAAGAACTCTGCTTAATCTCCATGAAAGCTGGGGATATCAATTAGTAATACCCCCTCTTTTAGAGTATTTGGATTCCCTTCTTACGGGTGCTGGCTCAGACCTAGAAATTGAAACCTTTAAAGTGATTGACCAATTATCAGGTCGACTTTTGGGAATACGCGCTGATTTTACTTCTCAAGTGGCTCGTATTGACGCTCATTGTCTTAAGGATGATGGGGTTCAGCGTTTGAGTTATTGTGGTAGTGTTTTGAGGACGATGCCAGCTGGATTGGATGGTACTCGTAGCCCTATTCAATTAGGTGCAGAAATTTATGGCCATGGTGGAGTAGAGAGTGATATCGAAGTGCTGTCTTTGATGTTGCAAACTTTGTCTGTCGCCGGTCTTTCAAATGTTGTGCTTGATTTGGGTCATGTTGATGTTGTTAGTGGTGTGCTGGCTGCTTGTAATTTGAATGCGGATCAGGAAAGAAAGCTGATTGAGCTTTATAAAGCGAAAGATTTGCCTGAATTAGACCGCTATGTTGAAAGTTTAAATGATCTGCGTGATGTTCAAAAACAGTGGTTGGTTAACTTGCCTCGTTTGTGTGGTGGCGAAGATGTTCTGAATCGTGCATCTGAGCTGCTAGGTGATGTTAATGAATCCATTCGTGATGCGATTGTTTTGTTGCAGCAAGTAAGCCGTTCTATCTGTCAGCGTTTTCCTAATGTCGGCTTGCATTTTGATTTAAGTGATTTGGTTTCTTATAGCTATCATACCGGTGTGGTATTTGCGGCGTATGTTCCTGGTCATGGAAATGCGATTGCTCGTGGTGGGCGTTACAATAATATTGGCCAAGTATTTGGTCGGTCTAGGCCCGCTACAGGTTTTAGTACCGATGTAAAAGCTTTGGTTTCTTTGACAGATATTGTTGTCAATAAACCAAAAACAGTACTGTCACCAATTTGCTCAAGTAACGAGCTTTGGTTAAAGGCAAATTCTCTGCGTGCTGAGGGTTATCAAGTTGTTGAGGTTTTAGACGGCCTTTACGCTGGAAGCGCTGATTTTAAGTTGGATTTTGTGGATGGGGTTTGGCAGTTGCTGCCGCTTCGAAGCTAGACTTTTCTTTAAGAACTATCTAAATGAGACCTGAAATTATGGGTAAAAATGTTGTTATTCTAGGCACTCAATGGGGCGATGAAGGTAAGGGTAAGGTTGTAGACCTACTTACTGAGGATGTTGCTGCAGTTGTACGTTTTCAAGGTGGTCACAATGCTGGCCATACCTTGGTGATCGATGGCAAGAAAACGGTCTTGCATTTGATTCCTTCTGGTATTTTGCGTGATGGCGTGCAATGCATTATAGGTAATGGTGTTGTTTTGTCTCCGGCAGCGTTGAAGACAGAAATGCTGGAGTTGCTTGAGCAGGGTGTGCCAGTCGTTGAGCGTTTAAAGATCAGTGCGGCTTGCCCACTTATTTTGCCTTATCACATTGCTATTGATCAGGCTCGTGAGCTTGCTAAGGGCGAGAAGAAAATAGGTACCACTGGGCGTGGTATTGGGCCAGCTTACGAAGACAAGGTGGCGCGTCGTGCTATCCGTGTTGGTGACTTGTTGGATTCTGAGCGCTTTGCTAGCAAA
>Ga0070754_10000324_pt1 | contig 46450 bp, 61 predicted proteins | sample VirMetDEL_Sep_01_FD_75181 | JGI IMG/M metagenome (GOLD analysis project Ga0070754, IMG submission 75181) | Aqueous microbial communities from the Delaware River and Bay under freshwater to marine salinity gradient to study organic matter... | ecosystem: Environmental > Aquatic > Marine >...
ATGAATTAGATTTATCTTATAAAAAAAAATTAGATAAATATAATACATTTGATGAATTTGTAGAAAATTTAAATTATAATATTATGTATGAAATTTTACACTTTGTTCCACAATTTGAATATTTAATAGATAATAATGAATTATTATATACAAATATTCTTTATTTAGAAAATATAAATAATGATTTTAAAAATTTTTGTTTCAAATATGATTTAAAAAATTTAAATTTTCCCATTACAAATACATCAAAACATGATAATTATAAATATTATATTAATAAAAAAGATACTAGAAATAAAATTTATAATCTTTATAAAAAAGATTTTGAATTATTGAATTATAAATATTAAAAAATATTATTAATATATTAATAGAATTAATGTATATTTGTTTTTTTTTAATTATTTTTTTAATTAGTACATATTTATATTTAATTTATTGTGAAAATAAAAATGATACTTTTATAAATAATAAAAATTTAATGAATAGTTTAAAAGATAAAAAATATCGTTTTGCAGTTATTTATGTAGATGAAAGATTACCAATTGTAGAAAAATTGGAAAATGATTTAGAAATTAAATTAGAAAAATGGCCAGCTGTATTTACACAAAGTTGCCCAAAAAATGAAAATTATTCTTTATATGCACAAAAATATTGTAAAACTTGCAGAGGATTAAGTATAGCACATAAAGAAATTTGGGAAGATTTTAATAATTCAGATTCTGATTATATATTAATATTTGAAGATGATGCTGAATTAGAATCATTAGATAAAATAGATGAAATATATGAAAAATTAAATAATATAAATGCAGATATAACTTATATGGGACATTGTTATGGTCATTTATGTTTACACGCTTATGTATTAACAAAAGATGGAGTTAAAATATTATTAGAAAATACTAAAAGTTGTGGTGCAGCATTAGATGAACAAATTTCACAATTAATAACTGATCAAATAATAGAAGCTGAATTTGTAAAAAATCCAACAGAAAAAAAACATTGGACACAAGGTTTTTTTCATCAAGTTGGTAAAACAGATACAGATGGTTCTTTGCAAAAATATGTAGAATATGAAAAAGAAAAAAAATAAAAGTTGTTATTTTTGATTTAAAAAATAATATTAATAATTATATGAATATATTTATATTAATATTATTATCTATATTATTAATTATTTTAATTAAAAATTTGTGTAATAATATAAATTTTTTTAAAAATAATATAAATGTTTTAAATGAAAATAATTATAATTTATATACAAATATTGATCATTATCGAATTGGTGATTTAGTAAAAGGATATGGTAAAACTCCAATGATAGGTAATAAAAAATTAAATTTAGAAGATGGAATATTAAAATATCATAAAAATACTTTAGCAGAACAATATATTTTAAAAAATGTTAATAATTTAACACATAATTATAAATTATTAAATGATTTAATTAAACAAAAAATAAATAAAAAAGAAAATATATGTATTGTTCATTTAAGAGTAGGTGATATTTTAGATGATAAATATTATAATAATTCAAAAGAAAAATTATTAAATAAATTTAATAATAATATACCAGATGATAATTTAACGTATTCAAAAAATTTATTACCAAACTGGTATATTAAATCAAAAAAATATTATTTAGAAAAAATAAATAAATTAAAAAAATATAAAATTAATTCAATTATAATTATAGCTGCATCTCATATAAATATAGGTAATTATGAATTATCATCTTATTTTATAAATTTAATAAAAAAAATGTTTGAAGATTATAAATTTAAAGTAAAATTAAGTTTAGCAAATCATCCAGATGATGATTTAATATTAGTTGCTAATAGTAAATATTTTATACCATCAAATGGTGGTTATTCAGATTTATTAAAAAATATATCAATAATTAATAATAATATTTGTTTATAAAAAATTACTTAAAATTAATATCATATCTAATACATATTTAAATGGGAGATATTGCAATTGGAATAGATTTAGGGACAACATATTCATGTGTAGGTGTATGGATGAATAATCAAGTTGAAATTATTGCAAATGATCAAGGATTAAGAACAACTCCTAGTTATGTTGGATTTACAGATGAAGAAAGATTAATTGGACAAGCTGCAAAAAATCAAGCAAGTAGTAATCCAGAAAATACAATATTTGATGCAAAAAGATTAATGGGTAAATTATATACAGATTCGGATATTCAATCAGATATTAAACAATTTCCATTTAATGTTGAATCAAATGATAAAAATGTACCATTATTTTGTGTTAAATATAAAAATGAAGATAAAAAATTTAAAGCTGAAGAAATTTCGGCAATGATTTTAACTAAAATGAAAGAAATAGCTGAATCTTATATAGGTAAAGATGTAAAATCAGCTGTTATAACAGTACCCGCATATTTTAATGATGCTCAAAGACAAGCAACAAAAGATGCAGGAGCTATAGCAGGTTTAAATGTATTAAGAATTATTAATGAACCAACAGCTGGAGCAATTGCATATGGTTTAGATAAAGTAGATAGTGATGATGAAAAAAATGTTTTAATTTATGATTTAGGTGGTGGAACATTTGATGTTACATTATTAACTATTGAAGGTGGAATATTTGAAGTTAAAGCTACAGCAGGTGATTGTCACTTAGGTGGGGAAGATTTTGATACAAGATTAGTAATGCATTTTCAAAATGAATTTAAAAGAAAATATAAAAAAGATATATCAGGTAATTCAAGAAGTGTTCGAAGATTAAGAACAGCTTGTGAAACATTAAAAAAAACATTATCATCAAGTACAGTAGGTAATTTAGAAATTGATTCATTATTTGAAGGTATAGATTTTACAACTTCTATTACAAGAGCTAGATTTGAAGAATTATGTCATGATTTATTTAGAAAAACTTTTGAACCTGTTGAAAAAGTAATGAAAGATTCAGGTGTATCAAAAAGTAAAGTACATGAAATTGTATTAATTGGAGGTTCAACTAGAATTCCTAAAATTCAACAACAATTAATTGATTATTTTAATGGAAAACAATTAAATAAAAGTATTAATCCAGATGAAGCAGTTGCTTATGGTGCTGCAGTACAAGCTGCTATTTTATCAGGTATTACAGATTCTAAAGTAAATGATATTTTACTATTAGATGTTAATCCACTTTCATTAGGAGTTGAAACATCTGGTGGTGTAATGACAAAAATTATAGATAGAAATACAACTGTTCCAACTAAAAAATCACAAACATTTAGTACTTATTCTGATAATCAACCTGCTTGTACTGTTCAAATATTTGAAGGTGAAAGGCAATTAACTAAAGATAATAATAAATTAGGTGAATTTACATTATCAGGTATTCCTCCTATGCCTAGAGGTGTACCACAAATTGAAATTACTTATGATTTAGATGCAAATGGAATATTAACTGTTTCGGCAGTTGAAAAATCATCTGGAAAAGAAGAAAAAATTGAAGTTAAAAATGATTCTTCTACTAAATTATCTAAAGAAGAAATTGAAAAAATGTTAGAAGAAGCAGAAAAATTTGCTGTAGCAGATCAAATGTTAAAAGAAAAAATTGAAATTAAAAATAATTTAGAAGGTATGGTATATCAATGTAAAAGTTTATTAAATGATGAAAAAATTAATGAAAAAATTCCATCTGATATTAAAACTAATATTGAAAATGAAGTTAATAACATGATTGAATGGTTAGATAATAATCAAGATGCAGAAATAGAAGAATATAAAAATAAATTAGAAGAATTTCAAAATAATATGAAACCAATATTATCTGGCGCATTACCAGAAGGAATTAATATGGAAGATTTAGAAAAAAATTTACCAACAGATAATTTACCACCAAATATTGAAGAAGTTGATTAAATTATTTAAAGATTTTTTTTATTATTAAAATTAATGAAACATTCATCTAATCGTGAATTAAGATATTATAAAAGAAAATTTACAAATGAATTTAATAATAATTTATTAAAAAATAAAATAATTAAAAAAAATGAAACTTTTTTAAAAATTTATAAAAATAATATTTTAAAATTAGAAAAACATAATAATGATTTAACTATTTTAAATAATAATTTAAATTTTTATAATAATGATTTATTAAAATATAATATTGATTTAATTAATTATAATAATTATTTAGAAAAATTTTTTATTATAGATGAAAATAATGAAACTAAAAATGAAAATAATAAAACTGAAAATGAAAATAATGAAATTAAAAATGAAAATTAAAACTAAAAATGAAAATTAACAATTAAAATTAAAAAAATAAATTTAATATAATTATAATATAATGAATATTTGTAAACATTATATAAATGTACAAATATTGATTGTAAATATGAGCATATAGATAACATATGTAAATTTTATTACTTTGGTGATTGCAATCGTTTAAATTGTAAATTTTTACATAAATATAAATATTTATATATTAAAAAAAATACTGAAACATTTGAACCAAATTATGAAAAATGTTCAATGAAAATATTAATAAATAAACCTATATGTAATAATAATGAAATATCAATAAATAATAACATATTTGATAAAAGTATTGATTATTATAATAATTTATTAAAAGAAATAAATTATGATGTATATTTACCATGGCATGGAGAATCTCATTTAATTGCAAATGATAAAAGTGATATTGATTGGAAATCAAAAAGTCAAACATTTAATTTAGTAATTAATAAATTATCTGAATATTTTAATTTAATACCAAGTTCTACTAGATTAAATTTTTATGATAATAATGATTGGAAACCTTATCATCATGATGCAGCTGCATTTGATGAAGAAAAAGCTAAAAATCAAAATATAACAGTTGGTGTTTCTTTTGGTGCAGAAAGAGAAATTTCATTTGAAAGTGCAGAAAATAATAAAAGTAGTAGAAAAACAATTAATTTTTTATTAGAAAATTGTACTGTATATGCATTTGGAAATGAAATTAATCAAAAATTTAGACATGGTATACCACCAATAATTAATAATAATTATAATAATAATAATGATAATAAAGGTAGAATTAGTATTATTATATGGGGATATACTAATAATTTAAATTACAATTTTTAATTTACTTAAAATAATTTTTATATTATTTATTAAATTAAATATGTTAGGTTCAGGATATATTAATTCTAAATCTAATAATTCACAAAGACAAAGAATTCAAATTGATTCTTCTAATGAATTAAATAAAAAATTAAAAAGAACAATATTTATTAAAAATTTAATTTATAAATATTTTAATAAAATATGTGATCAAATAATTAAAGATATTTATAAAGGAAAAAATAAAACTTTATTTTATTTTAATTATTACGACTTTATAAATGAAAAAATGGGACATCCACAATTAATTATGAATGAAATATTATATGAAATGACATATGAATTTTCAGAATATGTTAATAAAGATGAACATAATAATATTATAACATTAAAAACATTATTTGGAAATAATTTTAAATTTAATTTAAAAGGTAAAAATTTAATGATTTTTGAATGGTAATTAAAATTTATATATATTACAAATAAATAAATAGTTTAAAAAATTAATTATTTATAAAAAATAATAATAAATTTAATTATAATGAGAAAAATTAAATCTTGTCCTTCAAATTTAGCACTATTGAAAAATAATAAAAAAAATAATTTAGATTATATAAAAGAAAAAAAAAAATTTAATATTATTCCATTCATTAATAATAATAATGAAATTAATGAAATTAATAAATTTAAAAAAATAAATTTAGATAATTCAAAATTATTTTTAAATATTGGAATAGATAATTTTTGTGATTATATTTCTCCTTTTGATGAATTAAATAAATTAATAGAATATATAATTGAATTTATATTAACTTTAATTAAAAATAAAAATAATAATGATATAATTATTAATTTAATATATAATATAATATTTCGATTTTGTATTTATTGTTGTTTTCATAATATAAATATAATTTTAGAACATAAAATTGATATTTTACACAAAATATTAGAAATCTCAAATTAATTTAAAAATTTTATTCACTTACCTCACTTATAAATTCGCAGCGTAACTCGGACATTGCGGGAGGTGTGTAAGTTAATTTACCAGGACTATCATGAACACCAACTCGAATCGTACGCAGACGGATTTTGTCGTTCGCACTGCAAGCAATAACAGTGCTCAAACTGGCAGATCCTGCAAATGGATCATTCGCAGCCGCTTCTTCCGTAATAAGGTCATTTCCATGTATGTGTCCTGTCGTTGTGACTGGACCTACAAAGGCCTCTGTACCACCAGATGGCAGCTTAGTCAAGCGGCAGCCAATCACACGTCGCGCGGCGAATGGATTGTACGCATATAGCTGTAAGTTAAAGCGGTAGTACCCAGCCTCCAAAACTGTAATTCCGTCGGTGCTGATTGTATACCTCGACGTGTCAGTATTTATTGCGCCTGTTGTTGTCCACTCATTGAACAGTCGCCACATGTCGCGTTCGTCGGCGGAGTGTGTTGGTGACGCTTTTATAGTTGGATAGAGATCGTATTGTAGCCAACTGAAAAAACCATGGTATTGATTATAATTAATTGTTTCATTAGCGTAATTGGAGCTGTAGTCCTGCTGTACATTTGTACATTGACAAAAAGGTTGTCTACCAATATTATCTGGTAATGTTTCATTATTTGTAAATTCAATTTTTTCTACATTTTTAAGTATTAATTTGTTTGACATATATATATATATTAATAATTAAATATTTTTTTTTATTTTTAACTAAACTTAAATTAACTTATTTTTTTTATATTTAAAATTAAAAAAAAAATATTTAATTATAATATAAATATAAAAAATGTCACGAACTCTAGAAATAACTGCACCTCCTGCATCTGGAAGATCTGCTGGACTATTACCAGATTTACAAGTTGGACGTTTACAGGCTGTAGATGTTGAACTAAATGCATTAAATACAAGAATAAATGAATTAAATATTCCAAGTGATTTAACTGCAGAAGTAATTTCTTTACAAAATCAGGTTAATACATTACAAAATGTATTACAAACATTAACTACTACTTTAGAAGCTGAACAAAAAAACTTACTAAAACTAGCACTTATGGCTAATTTAACTACATTTTTCTTTAATTTTGCAGATTTAATTGGACTTCCCCAAACATCTGGTCCAACATTTGATTTAGCTAGTCCTCCAGTTGCATGGACTAGTGTCGCTCCCTTATTAGCATCAGTAGCACCAATATATGAATCAGTATTTGATACAACTGTAATTACTTGGCCGCCAGCAGGACCTGGTATACCTATAGCAGATCCTTCGCAGGCTCCTACTCCATAAATAATAATATTTATTAAAATATAATAATTTTATAATTACATATAATATAATTATGTTATTTATTTATAAAATATCTAAATATAATAATTATATTACAATAGAAACAAATATTAAAATAATACAATTTCCAATTTATTTAAATGATAATGTAAATAATCTTTTACAAGAATTTGATAAATATAATATATATTTTTTAAATAAAAATTTTTTAAAATATTGTTTAAATATTTTTATTAAACCTAAAACACGAATAATTAGTATTTTAAATATTACTTAAAAATTTCATTTATAATAATATTAAATGAGAGTTTTAAAAAGAAATGGTGAAGAAAAAGAAGTAGAATTTGATGAAATAACTCGTAAAATTAAATATTTATCTGAATTTGAACCAAAATTAAATATAGATTTTTCAGCATTAGCTTTAAAAGTAATAAATCAAATTTATGATGGAATAACAACTTCTGAATTAGATGAATTTACAGCAAGTACAGCATCAACAATGTCTTTATATAATTCAGATTATAATTTATTAGCAAGTCGTTTAATAATAAATAATCATATAAAAAATACACCATTATCTTTTTGTAAAACAATGAAATTATTAAGTGATATTATATCAGAAAATATATTACTTATTTGTGAAAAATATGAAAATAAAATAAATGAAATATTAGTAGAAAAAAGAGATTATAATTTTAGTTATTTTGCATTTTGTACTCTTAAAAAAAGTTATTTATTAAAATATAATAAAAAAACTGTTGAAAGACCACAATATTTATTTATGAGAGTAGCATTAGGTATACATGGAAATGATATAAATAATATAGATTTTAATAAAGTAAAACAAACATATGATTTATTAAGTTTAAAAGAAGCAACACATGCAACACCAACGTTATTTAATGCAGGTACAAAATATCCACAAATGAGTTCTTGTTATTTAATTGGTACAGAAGATTCAGTTGGAGGTATATATGATACAATTAAAGAAGTAGCTTTAATTTCAAAATGGGCAGGTGGTGTAGGAATTCATATATCAAATATAAGATGTGATGGTTCAGAAATTTCAAAAACAAAAGGAACATCACAAGGTATAATGCCAATGTTAAAAGTATATAATGATACAGCTAGATATATTAATCAAAGTTCTAAAAGAAATGGTTCATTTGCAATATATTTAGAACCATGGCATGGTGATATATTTACATTTTTAGATGCTAAAAAAAATAGTCCAGCTGATGAAAATTTAAGAGCTAGAGATTTATTTTATGCATTATGGATTCCAGATTTATTTATTGAAAGAGTTAAACAAAAAGCAAAATGGTCATTAATGTGTCCTAATAATTGTAAAGGATTAACAGATTGTTATGGTGAAGAATTTAATAAATTATATATTAAATATGAAAATGAAAAAAAATATTTAAAACAAGTTGAAGCATTAGATATATGGAATGCAATTATAAATAGTCAAATAGAAAGTGGAACACCATATGTGTTATATAAAGATCATGTAAATAATAAATCTAATCAAAAAAATATTGGAGTAATTAAATCTAGTAATTTATGTTGTGAAATAATGGAATATAGTGATAATAAAGAAACAGCTGTATGTAATTTAGCTTCTATATGTTTACCAAAATGTTTAAAAAAATCTAATCCAACTATAGATAAAGTATGTATTTATACTAAAGAAAATTGTATATATTGTGATAAAGTTAAAAAATTATTAAATTTTTATAATATTCAATATTATGATATTAAATCTTCACAAGCTGAAAGATTAGATTTATATGAAAAATATACAAATGAAGAAGAAAATATAATTGTTAATTCTATGCCTCAAGTATTTATTAATAATGAAAGAATTGGTGGTTATGATAATGTTTATAAATATTTAGAAGAATTATATAAACCTATTTTTGATTTTGATAAATTAGAAAATATTGTAAAATTATTAGTTCAAAATTTAAATATTATTATCGATAATAATTATTATCCATCTAATAATTCTAAATTAAGTAATTTAAAACATCGACCAATTGGTTTAGGTGTTCAAGGATTAGCAGATATATTTATGGAATTAAATATATCTTTTACAAGTGATACGGCTATTAAATTAAATAAACAAATATTTGAATGTATTTATTTTAGTGCTTTAACTGAATCAATGAATTTAAGTAAACAATTTGGATCTTATGAAACTTTTAATGGTAGTCCAACAAGTATGGGTATTTTACAATTTGATATGTGGAAAAGTACACCTACTTTATATTCAGAAGAAAAATGGAATGAATTAAAACAACAAATAATTAAAAATGGATTAAGAAATAGTTTATTAGTAGCTCCAATGCCTACTGCATCAACTGCTCAAATTATGGGTAATAATGAATCATTTGAACCATTTACTTCAAATATATATACAAGAAGAGTATTAGCTGGTGAATTTATATTAATTAATGAACATTTAATTAATATATTAAAAAAATTAAATTTATATAATAAAGATATTATTAATCAAATTATTGTAGATAGAGGATCAGTTAAAAATATTAATATATCTAATCATTATAAGGAAATATTTAAAACTGTATGGGAATTATCACAAAAAAAAATAATTGAAATGGCAGCTGATAGAGGAGCTTTTATTTGTCAATCACAAAGTTTAAATATTTTTATAGAAGATGCTAATCCAAATAAAATTAGTAGTGTTCATCTCTATGGACATAAATTAGGTTTAAAAACAGGTTCTTATTATATTAGAACAAAACCAATTTTAAATTCACAAACCTATTCTTTAAAACACGAAGAAAGTAATTCTATTTGTGAATCATGTAGTAGTTAAATACATTCATTTAATTCATATTCTTCACCAATCTGTAATTCAAATAACATACATAATTTATTATGAATACTAATTGCACAATTATAATCTATTATAGAATTTAATTCTTTTATATTTTCATTTATATATTTTAAAAATTCAATTTTTCCTTCATTTCTAAACCACAATATATCATTTAATGATATAAAATATTCCATTGTCCAATTTAAATCACTTCCACATGAAACTAATAAATCATATACATTTACATTTAAATTACCAATATTTTTTAATTCTTCTAAAAATAATTTTATATCATTTAAAAATTGTTTATTTGGTTTCCAAAAAACTATTGTATTTTCAAGTTTATTACAAATGTCTTCAATTTCATAATTATTATTTTGCATTATAATATTTAATATAATGTATATTATATTTTTAGATGTATATAAAAATTGTAAAATAAAATATAATATATATATATATAATTATATATAAAAATAATAATGGGAGATTTTGAATTAAATATAAAGAATTTACCTTTTTTTAGTACATTAGATATAACAAAAAAATATATATTTCCTTTTCATTTAAGATATTTATTATTTTGTGATCAATGTCATGATTTTTTAGAGTCAAATGATAGAAATCAGTGGAAAGGTGTAACTCAAAAAAAAAAAGTATATGAAAAATTATGTGAATCATTCTTAGAAGATATTGAATGGTTAAAATTACAATTTGGCTATGTATACACTACATTTCGTCAATATATAAATGCATATTTGACTTTAATTAAAATTGACAATCTTCAAAATAGTTATACTGATTATAGTAATACATCTAAAATTATAGAAAAAATAGATTATTTAAATTTACATTTTTTTAACATAATACAATATAAGATGCAAATTGAATCATCACTATGTTCTAATAATTATAATGCTATTATAGAGGGTTTGCAATTAAATAATTATAATAAATATTATTTAACTATTGATGCAGATTATGATAAATTTAGTTTTGCATCTTTATTATATAGTATATGCGATGAGACTTCGAGACCAAGATTAAAACCTTATGATAAATATACAATTATTAATACTATTGCAACAATGTATGATTCTGCTAGTGGATCTAAAGTTATATCGCATTTAAAGCATATGTTAAAAGCAGTAAATATAAAATTATCTGAAAAAACACATTCAGTAGATAATGGTGAATCATATATATATACTTTGAAGTTTGATAATATAGAGTTATTAAAATTTAGATATTATAAACTTGCAAATCGTAAAAGATCAATGATTGCAATGAGGGGAACAAGCTTAGATATTAGTAATATTTATTTACAAATATATCAAGTATATAATCAAAATTTTCCTATTTTTAACACTTTTAAAAAATCTGATTCATCCGTAAATAAGATAACAAGTACTTTCCCAGCTGATAGTGAATATTTAAAACATGTAGTATGGTTTAAAACACTTGGAGATTTTGGTCAAATAATTAGTTTTTATCAATATAATTCTGTCGCAATATATAATAGTATTGGTTTATTTATAACATTTGATAAAATATGTAGTAGAATAAGTTTGTTTTTTAATTATACATTGTTTGAAAGTGCAGATAAAAAAAATGTTAGATCTCCAATAATTACATGGGTTCGTTTTTTTCGCGATAACAATGTAATAAAATTAATACCAATAATAAATAGTAAAGGTAATTATCCAACTCTTCGTTCTTATAATATACCATAAAAATGTTTCATATACTTATTAAAATTAATTACCAATGATTATGTAATTTGTAGTAATTTTTTTATTATTACAAAATATATTAGAATAAGAATAATTTTTATTTTCTAATTTAAATTTTTGATAAGGAGTTAATTCCCAAGGCCATAAAAGTTTACTTTCTTTAATAGAAACAGGATATATATATGGTTTATATAAAATTTTATATAATAATTTATAAAATTTACTATAAATATTTAATCTTTTTTTAAAATTTATATCAAATAAATTTTTAATAATTAATTTATTATCATTATATTTTTTATTAATATATTTTAAAAATAAATTAACTAAAATTGTTTTATTATGTTTAACATTAAAAGTAATTTGATTATTTTCATTAATTGGTATATAATAATTATCTTCCATAAAAAATGGTTTATTTTTTAAAAAATCAAATATATATTTTTGTTCTTTATGACAAATAGAACAATAACTGGAATAAGATTTATATTTATAATTATAAATTTTTTTTAATGCTGGATTTTGTGGTCCTGTAAAATTTTTTATTAAATGTGGTTTTCTAAATATACATAAATGATTATTTTCTGGATCATAATATGGACCTGGTTTATTATTATGATATTCATTCCATGGAATTTTTAAAACTTCTTCTTTATTATATTTTTTTGTAGTTTCTGTTTTTTGAATAACTCCATTACGAATAATAATATCCATTAAATTATTTAAATTTAAATATAATAAATTCTTTAATATATTTAAATTTGTAATATTAAATATAAAAAAAAATATATAATATTATAAATATGAATTGTGATAATTTAATAATATTAAGTATATTATTAATAATATTTATAATTATATTTATTCTAAATTGTCATCCATTGTTTAATGATGATAATGATTAATTAATTAATAAATTAAGACATATAGAAGTTAATGCACATACAGTCATACCCCATAATGTGTCAATTATAACAATATTTAATTTCCATTCTTTTAAAATAGCAAAATTAACTAAATTAAATACTCCATAAATAATTAAACCCATTATAATACCATATAAAATTGAATGTTGAATAGAAGATGATTTATGAATAGTTATGATATAAGCAATTAAAAACCAAGATAAAATAGCAGATAAATAATTTATATTAGATTTAGTTACAGGATATAATTTATAAGAAATATTTAAATATATAAAATCAAAAACAATTAATAATATAAATGATATAATAAATTTAATAAGAGTATCTTTAAAATTTTCAGGTATTAAATATATTTCAGTTTTCATTTATTAATTAATAAATATTAAAAATATTTGTTATTTAATAATAATAATAATGAATGGTATAATAAAACCTAAAATAATAAATTCAAATTTATTAAATTCAGAAATAAATAATGAATTTATAACAAATTTTTCTTCAGCACCAATATATGGAAAATATGGTGATACAGAATTTTTTAATTCTACTTTTTTAAGAATAAATTTTGATAATAATAAAGGTCAATCAAATAATATATTATCAAATAAAAATAATAAAATAATTAAATTAGATAATGTAAAAGATTCCAAATTAGACTTAGTTGAAAAAGAAATATTAGATTATATAAATAATGAAATTAATAATATTTAATTTAAAAATAATATTCCATATAAAATTAATAATATTCCAAATAATTTTTTAATTATAATTTTTTCTTTAAATAATATAATATCAAACATATAAGTTAAACATATACCTGTACCTGACCAAATAGCATAAATATCAGTTAATGAATATTTTTTTAGTGCAAGTGGTAATATAGTAAAAGAAGTTATATATCCTGTATAAATTGGTAGAAAAAATAAAATATTACTAGAAGTTTTTTTAAGTAAAAGAGTAGATCCTACTTCTAAAATTATTGAAGATGCTAAATGAAAATCTGAATTTAAATTATTAAAATATTGTATTGAATTAGTAATAAAAATAGGTTTAATTAAATGCATTATATATAAATAATTAAATATTTTACTTAAAAAAATATTATATTATTTATTATAATATGTCACTTTCTGAGCCACTTTTACAAAAAAGTAATAGAAGATTTGTACTTTTTCCAATACAATATCCAAAAATTTATGAAGCTTATAAAAAACAAGAACAAGCATTTTGGACAGCGGAAGAAATTGATTTTTCAGGAGATTTAGCAGATTGGAAAAAATTAACTAAAAATGAACAAATATTTATAGAAAATATATTAGCTTTTTTTGCAGGTAGTGATGGTATTATTATGGAAAATTTAGATTGTAATTTTAGTCAAGAAATTCAAATACCTGAAGTTAGATTATTTTATGGATTTCAAGAAGCAATGGAAGGCATTCATTCTGAATGTTATTCTAAAATGATTGATACTTATGTAGAAGATGAAGAACGGAAATTAGAATTATTAAATGCAATTACAAAAATGCCTGGTGTACAAAAAAAAGCAGAATGGGCATGCAAATGGTTAGATAAAAATAAATATTTATTATCTAAAAGATTAATAGCTTTTGCAATCGTTGAAGGAATATTTTTTGCTGGAAGTTTTTGCGCTATATTTTGGATTAAATATGTAAGACAATTAATGAATAAAGCATTAACTAAAAGTAATGAACTTATAGCTCGAGATGAATCATTACATACTGATTTTGCAGTATTATTATATTCTTATATAGTTAATAAATTATCAGAAGAAGATGTACATAATTTATTTAAAGAAGCTATTGAAATTGAAATTGAATTTATTACAGAAAGTATTAAATGTAATTTAATTGGTATGAATTCAAATGAAATGATTAAATATATTAAATTTACAGCCGATAGATTATTAAATCAATTAGGATATTCTAAAATTTATAATGAAGAAAATCCTTTTTCATTTATGAATAGTTCTTCATTAGATGGAAAAACTAATTTTTTTGAATCTAGAGTTTCTGAATACAATAGATCTGAACAATTAAATGGTTTAGGTGTTACAGTTACTGACATTTTAGAAGATTTTTAAAATTATTTAAAGTAATTATTTTACTTTTTATAAATGATTATAATATATAGTATAAATTTATTAAATAATATAATAAGTACAAATCAAATACATATACATATTATATTATTTGTAATTAATTTTTATTTTAATTTTATCTTATTTTGATTTTTTAATTTATTTTTATTTTATTTAAAAACCTGATACAAATGTATCAATTACTGTTTTATCCGTACATAATTCTTGTACTAAAATACTAAATGCAGCTAACATAGCTACTCTAGCATTAAATTTTTCAATATCTTTAGCTGTATTTGATCCAAATTCAATACGTTTAGATAAATTTAATGGATCAAAATTATAATCTCCAGGTATATGTTCATCTTTCATATTAAACCATTTCATTGGTTCCATTGGAAATTCATATGCTTTAAATAATTGACAAAATTCTGATAAACCAAATACACCTAATAAAGATAATTGAAAAGAAAGATCTTGATGACTTAATTCATTAATTCCAAGTTGATTACCATTAACTAATTCAATTGTTGGAATAATTACACTACTCAACATTGCTACTCGTCCATGTTTAATTTCTGCTTCAGAAATAAATTTAGAAAATTTAGATTTTTCTTTTATAGTTGGTTGAGGACTTAATCCATAAGCAGAACTAAATAATAGTAAACAAATATAATTAAACATATTCATTTAATTAAATAAAAAATAAAACTTTAAGTATTTTAATTTAAAATATTAATTAAATTTAATATAGTTGCAATTAAAACTCCAAATATAATAATAATTATTATTATAAAAGCTAAAATTTGATTTTTTAAATAAGGTAATTGTAATAATAATCCAAATAAAAATAAAAAATTACTAAAAATTTCTTCTTTTTCTACTTTTTTTTTTTTAATTAAATTTTTATGAACTGATAATATAGTATATATTAATGATATTATAGTCATTAATGAACCAATTAAATATAATGTTCCATCTTGTGTTTTTGAATCAGTTTTAATTTGTTCAATTAATTTATTCATTAATATAAATTAAAAATATTAAATTTAAAATATTAAATTTAATATTAATATGGAACTTTCTGATTATGAAATATTAGGTATATCTCAAAATGCAACATTTAGACAAATTAAAAATGCTTATTATGATTTAGCTAGAATTTATCATCCTGATTCAAAATTTTCTGATAATTATATTAATAAAAAAGATAAACAAAATGCCATTAAAAAAATTAATAAAGCATATGAAAATATTAAAAAAAAAATGAATATAATTGAAACAGATTTACCAAAAGAAGATAGTAAATATGAACCTCTTCAAATTAAAAAAATAATTGAATTAGAAAATATAAGTAATGATGTATCAATAAATGATATAAATAAAAATTTTAATAATAAATTTAATTTTTATTTTAATAAATTTCATAAAGAACAAAATAAAAATGATCCATTTTCTATTTATTATATAGAACCAAATGATAATAATAAAACTAAATTTTCTAATAAATTAATTGAAACAAATCAAATTTTTAATAATCAATATGAATTTGGTATTAATTATGTTAATAATCATTCTTCTGATATTTTTACTGATATTAGATACACAAATAATAAAATAATTGAAAATGAAAATGAAAATCAAAATGAAAATGAAAATGAAAATAAAAATGAAAATGAAAATGAAAAATCAATTGATACTTTATATGAAAATTTAATTAAAGAAAGAGAAAAAATAATTAAATTATCAGATAATGAGATTGAATTTATAAAAAATCAAGATAAAATTAAAAATGAAATTTTAAAATCTAAAAAAAATATATATGAAAATGAACAAAAATTATTAATTAATTAATTTAATTACAAAAATTTGTATTATTAAAAATTTTTAAATAATTATCTGATATATTTGTCCAATTTCCAACTTGATATAAAGGAATATCTTCATTAAATGAAGTAGGAATACTAATAAATGAATTATTATCAGTTTTTTGTGTTTCAAGTGTTGGTACATTATAACCAGGTAATAATGATTTACAGGCATTTTTACCTTGACCTATTACGCGACTACCAAATTTATTAGAATTTCCATATGTTTCAATTTCATGTCCAATATTATTATTAGGATTAGTTAATAATGATGGATCATTAATACCAAAAGTAGATACTCCATATAATAAAGGAGAACCAACATTATTAGTAGTTAAAGTTTTACAGTTTGATGAAATATTATTATTTTCATTTCCATTTGGATAATTAGGTAATAATTCTGATTTTTGATTTTCATTACAATATAAAATAGGAGTTGAAGGTTGATTAATTTTTGTATTTATAAAATTATTATCTTTACTAAATTTATTTATTCCTATAATATCTCTACTATTATTATCAATTGTTGATAATAATGGATTTATAATTAATCCATTATTAACATTATTTAAATTTTCATTTTTTTCAATATTTAAAATAGATCCAACAGATCCTTGTATAGGAAAACCTTGTTGTTCTTGTACTGTATAATTATTTGCTATATTACCATTCATAAAATTGTTTAAAGGTTTCATACCAAAATTATTAAATGTATCATTATTAATAATTTCCATTTATATTTATTATTTAAAAAAAAAAAAAAAAAAAGAAATAATTATAATAAAAGATTTAATGTTTGATAAAAAATTAATAAATTATTTTATACTTTTTATATTAATTATTTTATTTATAATATTAATAATATGTATTTTTAAAGAAAATTTTAATACAATTCCACCTGTCGGAGTAAAAAATATATATGTTGAAACTTTACCAACTATTTCAGAACAAGAATCTTGGAATAATAAATTTATGAAAAAATATGATAAATTAAAAGAAAATGAAGATAATAAACCATTTATGTGGAATGATAATAATTCATTAGAATCTATGAAATTAAATCCATGTTTAGGAAAAGATACAAATAGATTAACATGTTATTCAGCTCCAGCTTGGTGGTATCCATATGATAAATATGATTCTGATAAATTTAGAGAAATTTATTATGGTGATTATTTTAATCCTATTTATAATTATTTAGGAAATGCTCAAGATATGTATTGGGATTTTAAATCAGTTAAAAATTCATAGTGGTCTTCTTTGAAATTGTCCAATTGACATATAATGATTAAAAGCATCAATTTCGTTTGAAAATTTTAAATCTCTATTTTTTTTTAAATATTGTATCCAATTAAATTTTTTTTCTTTTATTAAATTATATTTATTAAAAATATCAAAAATATTATTACTATTTTTAATATAATAATTTAAATTTTTATTTAATCTAGGATCTTGTTTTATCCAAGATCTATTGTATTTATGATCAATAATACATTCTGTAATAATAGTTGCTTTTCCACCAATTTTAATAAATCTATTATACCAATCAATATCATTATATCCAAATGGATAATTATTATCAAAAAAATTACCATCTGAAAGTTTATTTTTAATTAAAGAATTAATTGGTATACATAATAAAGAACCTATTAAAAATTTATTATTATAATTTTTATAATAAATTTCATCTTGCCATAATTCATCATTTTTACCATTCCAATTTTTATATAATGGACCAAAATATTCTAATTTATTATTATTATAACTTTCATATGCTTTTTTATAAATATAATTAATTGAATTATTTACATAAGTATCATGTCCTAATATAGTTATTATTTTAATATGATTATAATTATCCATTAAATATTTAATACCTTGATTCCAAGTTCCTGTTAATCCATGATTTTTTAATTGATTATTAATATAAAATACTTCAAAATTAATTTTAATAGTATTTTGAATATTATTATTAATATCTAATGAATCTATTATTATTAAATTATCATTATTACAATAATCATTTTTAATATTTAATACATTTTTATCTGTTGTTTCATTAACATATAATAAAACTACTGAATTTGGTGGAATATTTTCAAATAATAAATTTAAACATTTTTGAATTATATTATAATTATTAAAATGAGTAGTTACTATAAATCCAAACATATAATATTAAAAATATTATTTAAATAATTTTACAAAACGAAAATACTTAAAATTATTTTTAATTTAAAATAAATGTATAGTTTAACATTTAATTTAAACTCAATCAATTTTGAAAATATAATATATTCAAAAATTGAATCAAGACCTTCAAAAACTTTTATTAATTTAGAAATATATAAATATTTTTCAAAACTTAAAATTAATGAATTAATAATATATGATATTTATAATTTAGAAAATAATACTAAAGATATATCATATTTTTTATTAAATGAAATAATTAATAGATTAAAATTAGATAACATTGAAGATTTTTGTTTTTCATTTGATAATTTAAATATTAATCAATATGGTTCTTATAATATTATATTTGCATTTGAAAAAAAAATAAGTCAATTATCAATTATTAAAAATTACATTAATATTTTAGAAGAAATTGAAAATAATGATATAGTAATTTTTAATTTTCATAATTTATATTATTATTCAAATATTGAATTAATGTTAATATTTGTTAGTTGTTTTGAAAAATTTTATATTTATTTTTCAAAAATTATTAAAAATGATATTATAGTTTGTAAAAATTTTAAAAAAATAAATATTGAAAATATTAAAAAATTATTAAATAATATATATAATAATTTAAATAAAAATATATTTATTAAACAAATTGGATTTAATATTAATAATGATATTATAAAATATATTAAAAATTATAATAATAATTATATGAGTTATTATATTAATTTAAATTATAAAATATCTAAACTAAATTTATTACAAATAGATAATAATATATATGAATTATATTATATAGATAAATTTATAAAAAAAAAATGTAATAATGATTGTAATCATAAATTTTTAAATTTTCATTTAGAAGAATGTTTAATTTGTAATAAATGTTATCAATTATTTAAAATTTATTGATTTTCTTTTTGTTGGTTTTTCCATTCTTTTGCACCAGCAGCAAATGCTTTTTTATGATCATATAAATCACCTAAATTTTTTTTTTCATTTTTAATATATTCACCCATAAAGAGATTATATGCATTTGGTTTACGTTGTGGTTTTTGTTCTTTTTTATTACTTAATTGTTCTACTTTAACTATTAATTCATCTATTTTTTTATGTAATTCTTCTGTCATTTATATATATATATAATTAAAATATTATAAATATACGCATTATATATATACATATTTATATATTATATATATACTAAATTCAATTGATATTATACTTATTAAAGATATTAACCAATTATTATTATTTTTAATAATTATTTTTTTAGGTGAATATGAAGGTCTTAATTTATTATGAGTAATATTCATAATTTATATTTAAATATATTTTATATTAAAAAAAATCATCAAAATTTTCTAAAAAATTTTTAAAATTATCTAAAAAATTTTTAAAATTCTCTTTGTAAAAACTTAATATAATTAAAGCAGTTATAAAAAATAAAACAAATAAAGATAAAGTTTTCATATTTAATTTATATTAATATAAATTATTTTAATTAATTATTTAATTATTTTTTTAGGATTTTTCTTTTTTTTAGAACATCTAGATTTAATTTCTTTTTTAGATAATTCTTGTATTAATTTAGGTGTTTTTGAATCAACTTTGATAGAAGGTCTACAATATGCAATTTTTTCTTTAGATTTAACTCTACCACAAGATTTTTTTTTAGGCCATGCACATGCATCTATCCATTTTTCTTTATACCATCTTGATAAATTACTTTTTCTTATATTTTTATTTGAACCAGTATATTTACCACCTTTTTCTTTATATTCTTTAACTAATCTTCCAGAATCATATGCACCCCATCTTCTTCCTTTTTTATTAACATCTTTTATAATTTTATTTTTAATTTTTTGATAAAGATCTTTATTTTTAACATTATCTGGTATTTTAGATTTACCAAAAGAAGAAGTATTTGTACTTTCTGATAATTTTTTCAATTTTTCATTTAATTCTGGAAATATATCTTTTTCATTAAATTTTGGACTATCTAGACAAAATTGTATGGGCGGACCATATGTTCCAATTTGTTCTGAAATATCAAATGGTATTTTTGGTGTTCCACGTGCTGTCCCAGGGTTAAGCGCTTCATCTATTTGTGGATCAAGTACTTGTACAGGTAGGAAATTAGGCGGTGGCTGCGGCGGCAGCTGCGGTACACCAAAATTAAATTTTAATATTTTACTTCCAGATATATGTAAAGGAAATTTACCAGTTTTATTATATATATTTAAACGTTTTTTATAATCAGTTAAACTACTTTTAAAAGTAGGTTTATTCCATAATATATACATTGATAAAAACCCAGCTCTTATAGGATTATTTGTACGAAGATCTTTTTTATGACGATTAATATATCTTTCTCTTCTTTCTTTATCTTTATGTATAGTATAATCTGACATTCCTTGTGCTCCAAATTTAATTGTTTTTTTGCTTATTTTACCATTCGGTTGTGTAATTTCAAATTTTGCTTCATATTTTTTTTTACCTTTTTTAAGTTTAATCATAGAAATTAATTTAATATTATTTTTTTTTGTTATTCCAAATTGAGATCCTTGTCCAGATCTTGTTGTTCTTGGTTTTTGAATTGTTTTTGTAGGTTTATCAGGTATTCTTGTAGATTTTTTTGTAGGTTTTTTTTTAGATTTTTCTGTAGGTTTATATAATAAATCTAATTTATTATTTAAATCGGTTGTTATATAATCTACTGTATATGTTGGTGGTCCTAAATATTCAAAATGATAAAAATAAAATTTTTTTTTATTACCTTCTGTATTATTTAATTCGGTTTTTTCCTTATATTTTAATATAGATCCTAAATTTACAACAATTTCACAAGTATCTCCTGGTTGACATGGATTACCTGGAGTAATATTTGAACTACCAATATAAGAGTATGGAAACATATTATATTTATTTTGATTTATTTTAATACATAATATAGTATTTTCATATTCTGTATCAGATTCAGTTGGTGTTTGATTATTTACCCAATTTTTTGCAAAGTTTAAATCAAGTGAAGTAGATATAAAAATAGGTAATTCATAAAGCTCATCTGGGTTTAATTCTTTAATTTGATTTCTAAATTCAGATTTTCTATAACGTATACCATGGTATACATATATATAATCTAAATTACAATTTAATTTAGCTAAAGTACATTGATTACATATTAAATTTTGTAAATTATAATATAAAATTCCTATATTTATAATAATTTTTTTACAAAAAAGTTTAAAATCTTCTATTGTATCTTTAAATTTAAAATGAGTATATAAATATTTACGAATTGGATTAGTTTCATCACTCCAACTATTAATTTCCTCATTCCAATTTTTAAATTCTTCCCGTAAAAAAATATATTGGTAATAATCATCACAATTTAATATTAATAATAATTTATTTATAAAACTATAATAAATACTCATTCTATAATTCTCATCAATTAATTTTACAGCTTCAACATCATAATCCTCTGGTTCTCTATCCCATTCTTTAATAATATTAAAAGAATCTAATAAAGTACTACAAACATTTTGAAATTTTTGAAATTCACAATTCGACATTTACTATAATTTAATAAATTATTTTTTTTCATTTACAAAATTAAAAATTGCTTTTTTTAATTCAATATTTTCTTTTAATTCTTTATTATCTAAATTTAAACCAGTTAATGGAGATATATTACTAGTTTCTAACCATTTTTAAATAGCATATTTTTCATAAGTAAATCCATCACAAGTTGTAACTGGATCAGTCATAATTAATTGAGTAATAGCACAAATATAATCACTTGGTATTTCATCACTATCTTTAAGTATAGAAGTATCATTAATATTTTTAATTTTATAATTTAAAAATTCAGATATAGTCATTATTTTTTTTCTAATTAATCTTACTTTTGTGTTTGTAATATCTTTTTGTTTTCCATAAATAGAATCATTTATAAATTCAATAAATTTTTCTTCTCCATTAGCTAATTTTATTACTGTTTCTTGAAAATCATTATTATAAGCTTTATCAATTTCATAAGCTTGTTTATATAAAAATGGAATCCACCAATTATTATCTAATAACATTAAATTACCTTCTTTTTCAGGTGTACCTTTACACCATTGCCATACAATAATATTTTTATTATAATTAGTTTCGTCTTTTAAATCTTCTGGATTCCATAAAAATACATCAGTATCAACTACATCAGTATCAACTACATCAGAATTAATAATAACTGAATTAGGTACAATATCTTCTAATGTTTCAGTTGAATTAGAAAAATTTTCTGTATTAATTCTCCATTCTGATTTATATTTAATTAATTTAATAACAATATTTTTATTGTTTGTAACATCTATGCGTTCTACCGATCTATAACCAGGAACTTTATAACCACATCTTCCAAAATAAATTCCAGGTGTTGTTTGATATAATACTTTATACATTCTAGATTCATAAAAATGGATTGTTGCATCATAAAAATCTAATCCTAAAATACATTCTTTTTTTTTATCTAAATATGCTTTTTCAATTTTTTCAGCTATTAATTTTGGATAATAATCAATTTTTTTATAAATAGGATCAATTGATAACCATACATATTGATGACTCATTTTATATAAAAATATATAAAATAATTTTTTAAACCAATTAAAAATTTGTAAAATATATATAAGTGTATTTAATACAATTTTATATATTTTGCATGGAGTGGGATTCGAACCCACGCAGCTTTCACTACCAGAACTTGAGTCTGGCCCCTTAGACCAACTCGGGCATCCATGCATTTATTATATAATAATAAATCTTTAAATAAATTTAATAATTATTTTTAATTTTAATTTTGCATAGTACCACTAACAACAGTCGAAAAATCAAAATTATTATCATATGAATTTGCAACAACACTAGCTAAAAGTGGAAATTCAACCGGTGCAGTATTAACAACTCTAATAACATTACCTGAACCAGGAGTTTCTAAAATACAAAAAAAAGGTCTATCACATCCATCTTCAGCAAATAATTCAATAACTTGTTTATTATTATTTGGTCCTTGCATTAATTCAATTCTAGAATTTAATGGACGACCATCTGTTTTTAATAAAATTTGAACACTATCTACTCTTGGATCAAAAGGATAAGTTTTTAATGCTCCACCTTGAATAGTTTTACTAGAAGAAATACACTCTTGATTTGGTTTATCCATATTAGATCCAAAAACAGATGCTTCTAATGGAAATTCTATTTGACCTACATTTTTAATTGATATTGTATTTGGACCTCTAGGTGTTTCAATCACAGTAGAAAAAGGTCTTTCATTACCATTCTCACTATAAATTCTTAATTTACATGGTGTATTATCTGGTCCATGCCATAATTCTACATTAGCGTCTAATGGCCGCCCCTCTGAACTTAAAATAACTTGTACTCTATCAATATCAGGTGATTTAAATGACCAAGTTTTTAATGAACCACCTTGTACTGGTAATAATTTATAATCAAAATTAGATTTTTCATTATTTATTGAGTCAATATTATATACTGGTTGTGGTGGATCATATAATGCATTCATATATATATTTTTATTATTACTATTAATAGAATTAAATGGAGTTAAAAATGCATTTACAGAGATATATAAAAAAGAAAAAAACATAATATTTATTATAAATTATAAATATGTTTAAGTAAATTTTAAAAAAATTATTTTTTTTTAACATTAATTAAATGATAAATTATAAAAGTTAAATAAAATAATATATCTAAAACTATAAAATCTTGTCTTGTTAATTTATAAGGCCAATATGGTAAATATAAAATAATTAAAATACTTAAAATAAATAAAATAAATGAAATTAAATTAGGATAAGAATAATTATTATAATTTACTAAAGAAAATATTAAAAAAAAGTGAAATAAAATAATTAAATAAAATTGAATTAATCCAACAATTTCATATTTTTGATTTTTAATAATATCTTTTTTACTTAAACCTGTATCAATCATTCCAATTACTGAAATAAAAATTAAAGAATAATTTAAATATCCTCTCAAATTTTCATATTTATAATATAAAAATAATAATAAAGGTATTAAAAACCATGATAATTCATAATTAAAATACATTAATATATTTATATATAAAATTATAAAATAATTAATAAAATATTAATAAAAATTATTTAAATATATAATATATTTAATTTATAAATGGGTGCTGGTATATTACCTTTTATAAAACATAAAAGTATATTTTTTTTAATATTAGCTAAAGAACAAAATTCTAATTTGTGGAGTGATTTTGGTGGTACAAGTACAAAAGGTGAATCTTATTTAAAAACTGCTATACGTGAGGGATATGAAGAAACAGATGGATTATTAGGAAATAAAATTGAACTTAATAATAAAGTTATTAAAAATTTAAAAAAAACTTATTGTACATATGATAATAGATATAAAACATATATGTTTGAAATGAATTTTAATGAAGGTATCTATTTTATTAAATATTTTAATAATCATCGAAAATTTATAGAAAAAAATAAATTAATTATAAATAAAGAAGGAATGTATGAAAAATCTGAAATTAAATTATTTACAATACATGATTTAATTGATAATTATAATCAAATTAGACCTTTTTATAGAGAAATTATTGATCAAATAATTATTGATCAAACTATTTGATTTTTTATATTATTTTATTTTTTTATATTATTTATTAAATAAAAATATTCTTTGCTAGGAGTGGGGTTCGAACCCACGCGGCTTTCACCATCAGATCTTAAGTCTGACCCCTTAGACCAACTCGGGCATCCTAGCAAAGAACATTTTATATTCAAATATAATTATAATTATATCTTTAAGTAATTTAATTAAATTTTAATTAAATTATTATTATTATAATTAATGAAGATTAGTGATTTTTTTATATCTATAAAAAAAAAATATTTTAAAAAATATTTAAGATTTAAACTTTATAATATTACAACTATTAAAGATTGTATTAATATTATAAAATTATTTAATACTACTGATGATGCATTAAATAATATTATTGCTGCTTATAATTATATAAAACCAAATGAATCTGAATTACAACAAATTTCTATTTTACATGATTTATATAAAAATAATTTAGATGATAAAGGTTATTCTATTACAACAATTTGGATAGCTATTTTACAATGGATTATAGAATATATTGATAATTCTAAACAAAAATTATTTTAAAATAAATTTAATTTATTTATTTATTTTTTTTAATAATAAATAATTTGTAAACTACATATGTAAATACAATAGCAAAAAAAATCAAAGATATTGCAAATGATATAACTTCTGGTCGATGAACATTTTGTTTATCTATATCTTCTGAACATCCATTTTTATTAAACCACCAATCTAATCGAAAATAATTTATTATACTATAAATCGATAAAATACTACATAATATAAAAAGAATAATAGTAGTTGAATTACCTAAATAATTCATAATATAAATATAATATATATATTATATTTATTTTTTAATTTAATTGTTTATTTAATTTGTCTTTTAATAAATTTGGCATATAAGATGGAACAATTGGAACATATTTACTTGCAATTTGTGTAAAAAAGTAATATTCTATACCTCCAACAATTATTAATACTATTATATTTTCCATTACTATTTCACCTAAATTCATATTAAAATCTTTGCATATATATTTTCTAACTAAATATATTGCTATAAAAGCTATTAATAATAATACAATAATAGTTATATTATATTGGAATAATAAATTATTATTTTTAGAATATGTTAAATCTTCACCTTTAAAATATGATTTTAAATATTTATAACTATCTTCAGTATAAATATCTTTTGGTAATTGTATTTCTGATATAACTGAATTTATTCCTTCGTCTATTTCATTATATAATGATTTACTTTCACTTTTAGATATAATTGTCCAAAAAAATATACTTAAAAAAGTAAATAGTAAAAATACATGAAATATTACACTAAAAATAATATTATGATATTTAAAATTTTCAGTAAAATTTTTACCAATATCTTCAGTAATACTTTCCATTATATTAATAAATTATTTTATTTTAAATTTTTATAATTTTTTACTAAATTGGTTCACCTGGTGTTGAAGTAAAATCTCGTCTATTTTCATATAATTTATCTACAATTTTTTCTTTAATTTTATTTGGATCTGTTGATATATAATTTGAACCTATTAACAGTAAAAATGATGTTTCTGTTATAGCTACAAAAATTAAACTTAAAAATGCTCCGAACATTACCAATTTAAAACTGAATTCTTTTTTGTCTACATATGATAAAAAAGTTAATAATACAATTACAATTGCAAGTAATGTTCCTATAAAAATTAAATTATTAATAAATATTTTATTATTATTTTTTTTAGTTTTTTCATCTAAATCTTTAAAATTAATATTATCTATTTTACTATTAATTTCATTTTTAATAATTATTTTATCATTTTTGGGTATACCTTTAAAAACATTACCAATTAATGAATTAACTAAAAATTCAATTTGATCAGAAATAATATTTTTTTCTACCGATACAGCTATTGTAAAAAAAAATATACTTAAAAAAACAGCTAATACACCAACATGAACTACTATAGAAGTAATAATATGGAGTTTCATTATTAATATGAATTATTTTTTTTAATAAATAAATTATCTTTATTTTTTTTATTAATTAAATTATTAATTAATGCATGATTATTAACTGATTTATAATTATAAAAATTTATATCAACTTCTTTTTCTTTATTTATTTCTTTATTTATTTCTTTATTTATATTTTTTTCACTAAATGCACATTGTCTAACAATTGTAGTAGGACTGAACATTTAAAAAATTTTAAATTATAATTTTAAATTAAAAAAAAAAATAAAATTAAATAAATTAAAGAAATAAAATTAAATAAATTAAAGAAAAAAAATAAAAATAAATTAAATTAATGAATTTACATTTATTTTATATTATAAAATTATGTGATAATTATAAAATAAATAATGATATTAAACAAATATTATGGACAAAAATTAAAGATGAAAATGTAAATATAATTAGATTTAAATGGTTATTATATATTAAAAAAGTTTTTATTGATCCTTTAAAAATATTTTTAGATATTAAAAATACTTTTACAATTTTAAATAGTAATCATATTAATTTATTAATATATATTAATAAATATATTAGTTTTAAATTAATGAAAAATGATATTATTGATTGGTGGGAATATGCTTTAATGAAATTAAAATTAAAAATAATTATAGCAGAAAATTTTCGTAGAAGAGATAATTTATATTTATTACTAGATAAAAGAACTTATTATAATTTTAAAAAAGTATTAAATACTATTGATAATTTATTAATTAAAATTAAATTAATTAAAAATTAAGGTTTGCTTGAAATACAAAATCCTCCTAATAAATTAATAATATCTAAATTATCAGATACTTCACATGGTAAAATACCATCTGCTCCAGCTTTATATTGTTTAGCACCTAATTCTAAAAGTTTTTTTATTATTTCAATATTACCATAATATGCTGCTTGATGAAGAACTGTCCATCTATTAGATGGTGAAACATTAATAATATTTGGATATTTATCTATAAAATTAAATACATTATCCCATTCATTAAATTTTGCATAATCTAAAAATTCGTGTTGTGTAGATTCGTAAATTGACATTTTTAATTATATATTTAATAATTTATAAATATTATTAAAATTTGTAAATTATTTATTTTATATACCATTTTAATAAATCATAATTTAATTCTTCAACACATATTTTTTTTTTAATATTATTTTCAAATAATTCATTTTTTCTTTTTTTATAATTTTCTAATTTATTTAATTTTGTTTTTTTTTTATTATTTAAATTTAGTTCAATTAAATTTCTTTTCATTAACAATTTAATATTTATAAAACTTTAATATTTTTTATATTTTATTTTTTTATAATTATTATTTAAAATTTAATATTTTTTCTTCTACTTCATTTAATTCTATTAAATTATTTGGTAATTCTTCAAATAAATTTTGATTATTGGATGACATTTTAGTATTTATAGTTATATTTAAAATTGATTCTAAAAAATTTTTAATTCCACCTTTCCATTGATAACTTGGTGCTTTTAAACCAGGTGTAGAATTTACTTCTAATAACCAAGGTTGAGGTTTACTATTATTATCTTCTAGATGAAAATCAAATGCTATATATTGAAAACAAATATTATTTTCATTTAAACAAAGTAAATTATCTTTTACAGCATATATAGTTGTATTTATACTAATTTTAATTTTTTTTATTAATTCTTCATAAATATCATCTTTAAAATAATCACTAACTTTAATTGAAAGATCTTTATATGCATATGATGGATCTTTTTTTAATATATCTGAATAATATTTAGAACCATAATATAAATTTGTTAAATTACTATATTCAGTATTTTTATCATATTCCTCTGCTGCACAAAATATTAAAGAATTTTTATATAAATAATTTTTTAATTCTGTTTTACTTCGATATACTAAAACATAAGCTCTTAAATGAGCTTTTCTACCTTTTTTATCATCATATTCTATACCAGATTCATTTTTTTCTTTTTTTAATTTAATTAAAAAAGGATTATCTAAATATTTAGATATAACCCAATTTTGTTCATTTGATTTATTAATAAATTCTATTATTTTTTCTTTATTTGAATCAATTATAATATCTCGACCTTGTTGACCTTGTGCAGGTTTAGCTATAATTTTTTCATCTATTAAAAAATTTTGATTTAATATATTAATATCAATATTTTTATCTTTAATTGTAATTGAAGATGGAATAATTGTATTCCAATTTTTAATATTTTCTTTTAATTTATTTGTCATTACTGCTTTATCACCTAAATAAAAACCTAATGTAGCAATACGATTTAAAACTTTAACTTTTGCATCAAATGGAAATAAATATTTCATTATTTCTAAAAATTTATCATTACCTAATAATGATATTTTATAAATTAAATATTTAGATATTGGAGATATACCTCTAAATGCAATTACATCATTTATATTTTTTGAATATTTTGGATATGGAAAAGAAGTATAATTATTTTTTTCTAATATATCATAAATAAAATTATAAACATTTGCAGTTGATGTAATATTTATACCTAAACTTAATGGAACGTATATATTATTTGTATCTTTTAAAACAAATGAATTTGTTATTATAAATTTATTATAATTTTTATTCTGTTTTCTTTCAGACGATAATGTTGTATCAATTGTAATATTTAATATAGAATCAATAAAATCTTTAACATTTAAAATATGTTCATTATCTTTATCATATTCATTCCACCAATCATCAAAACCTACAAATGGTCTTGAATTTGTTTCTAATAACCAAGGTTTATTATTTTCATCTATTATAATATCCAAGGCAAAATAAGAAAAACATCCCCTTTCATTAAAATCTTCATTATATTTATTTATACATGATAAATATTTTTTTAATTTTTCGATTATAGAATTAATTAATTTTTTCATTTCTTCTATAACTAAGTTCCAATTTTTTTTACCATTTGGATAATTATTTTCATTTATAATATAAGCAAAATCTAGATATGAGCCAATTGTAGCAGCTTCTATTTTTTGTTCTTCAATATCTAATTTTTTTTTTAATTTTTTTTTATTTAATATATTTTTAAATTCAAATGCTAATTCTCTTTTTGTATATTGTTTACCATCTTTATTTTTAATTTTATAATAATCTTGATAATATTTATCTAAATTTTCAGGGTTAAGTTCATTTGATTTATATTCTTTTAATTCTTCAGTTGAAATTTCACAATATCCATCTTTATATAAATAAGATGTAAATTTATTATTTTTAATAGACCATAAACACCAAAAACGAAATTTATTAATTCTTCCTGTTTGATCATTAAAATTACTACTATTATTAAAACCTGGAATTTTAAATTTTTCTAATGTTAATTTATTATTTAATTTATATAAAAAACTTTTTACAAAAAAAGATAATATCCATGTATTATAATATAAATTATCTCCTTTTACATATATATTATTAGATGGATTAAAAATCCATGATTTAATAAATTCTAAATTTAAATTTTTAATATTAAATATTCCTACACCATCAGATTTAGTTCCAGTTGATGGTTTTATAACAAAATAATCTTTTTTATTAGCAATACAATAATCTTTAAAAGTTTTTAAAATATTTTTTAAAGTAATATCTTCCATAGAAATATCAATATAAGTTGATTTTGGTATAAAATTTTCATCTTTTAAAAATGAATATAATATACTTTTGTTTGATAATATTGCAGTTAAAGTATTTATTTTAGAACTAAATTGAGATTTAGCTAATATATCTTGTGATTGTATCCTTGATTTTATATCTTTATATTTAATTAAATCATAAATATAATTTAATTTTTTAACATCATCAAGTTTATTAAATTTATAAATATTTATAGTTGATACAGATCCAATATCAGTAAGACCAACAGTAAAATTAATTTTATTATTTGTATCTGTATCTGTATTTATAATTTGTTTATAATTTCTTTCTTTTAATAAATTATAAAAAATATAATTATATATAGTTACTTCTTCATATTCAATTTTATTTAAAAAATAAAGTTTATTTAAAAAATAAGGATCACCATTATTATTTATTTTTGTCAATATTTTATGTATAATTGATTTTTCATCATCTGTAAAATCGATATCATAATTAAATAAAATTTTATCTATTTTGTTTAAAATTAAATTTTCTTCTAAAGTAAAATTTAATTGTTCATTTCTTAAATTATTTTTAATTAATAAATATAATGAAAAAGGAATTTTAGGTGCTATATAAAATGTATTTCTTTTTTCCATTATTAATTAAATATAATATTAAAAATATAATTAAAAAATATAATTAAGATATAAAATAATATAAATAATATTATATTAAAGAAATAATTAAAGATAATGTTGTTAAACAAAAACTAAGTCCACAACATATAAAAGGACAATAATTATTACTATTTATTGAATTTGCCATATTATCTATATTATCATTATTATTGTTATTGTCATTGTCATTTTCATTTTCATTTTCATTTTCATTGTTGTCAAAATTTAAATTTTCTTCATCAATTATTTTATTTCTACATATAAAACAAGATTTATGTTTTAAAAACCATTTATCATTACATTTTTCATGAATATAATATTTACCACAATGATTATATTGAATTATTCTTGATGAATTATCATAATCCATGCAGATAATACAATTTTCTTCTTCTTTCATTATTAATTATAAAAATATTATTAATAATAATTAAAATTATAACTTTAAATTATTCTTGTTCTTTAATATTTGGAAAATTTTCTTTTAAAAGATTTAAATCTATATTACCTTCCCATACTTTTGAAAAATCATTCCAAGATGCACCTAATGATTTTAAAATTTCTTTAGCATCATAAGTACCAGAACCTGAAATAATTATTTTATTATTAATATTTTTATAAAATAATTCTTTTGTTAATATTTTATTTAAAATATTATTAGATGATAATTTTTCTGCGTTAGATAACCATAATGGTGGTTGTTCTTCATCATTATTTTGTGTAGATGAATTAATTTTTAATTTTAATTCTTTATTTTCATTATTTAATATAATATTTTGTTTAATTAATTCTGAATTAATTGATATTACACTATTTTCAAACACATTTAATTTATCAAATAAATCATCAATTTTATTAGTTAAATTAATTTGACTAATATTTAAATTATCTAATTTAGTATTAAATTCATCTAAATCTATTATTTCTTCATTATCATTTGACATAAATTATTATAATTTTAATTATTTTAATTTTAAATATGTTTTTAATATAGTAATAATAATATGTATAATTTATTTGGTATAAAAAAAAATAGTGATAATTTAATTGGTAAATATGCGGATAAATCTAGAAATAAAGTATATTCTGTTTATAAAAATACAAAAGGAAGATATTATAAAGTTGGAAGTAAAAAAATATATTTAAAAAAAGGAACTAGATTAACATATTCTAGAAAAAAACCAAAAAAAACAATGAAAACCATAAAAACTAAAAAAACTAAAAAAACTAAAAAAACTAAAAGATTATCAGCACGAAATGTATATAATAAAGATGGGAAAAAAGCATTAGGTAAAACATTTAGAATATTACAAAAAGATGGGACATATGTCGTAAAAATTTTAAAATTAAGAAAAAATGGTAGTCCTTATTTTGCAAATAAATTTGGAGCTCTAGTTAAATTTCCACTTAATTTAAATATTAAAGGAAATTCAAATAATTTAACTGGATATAACAATACTTGGCCTAATTATCCATTTACAATTCCACCAAGTGGAGTTAATATTCCAGATAAAATGAATTTATATCCAAAAGGAGTACATTTTCATAAAAATGAATTTGGTAAAAAAGTAATGTGTTTTGGATGAGGTGCAAGACCTAGAATTTATTAAATTCTAGATTTTAATTATTTAATAATATAAATTATATGAAGTTATTATTTTAATTTATATTAAATATAAAGAATAATAACTGAGAAAATTTATTTAAGGTTTTATTAAATAAATTTAATATAATGTATTTAAATTTATTTAATAATATATTATTAATTAATCATGGATTAGGTAATACTAATACAGATACTAAATATACTCCTTCAATTTTAAAACATAATTTAAAAAATAATAATATTATAAATTTAGATTTAAAAGGAGATTTATATGATAATTTATTTTTAATTAATAAAGTATCAAAACAATATAATAAAAAATCTTTATTTATAGGAGGAGATCACTCAATAAGTATTGCTACTATAAATGCTGTGTATGAATCTGGAATGAAAATTATTTGGATGGATGCACATCCAGATATAAATACAAAAAAATCTTCAAAAACTAAAAATGTTCATGGTATGCCTTTAGCATTTTTAACTGGATTACAAAAATCAAAATATAATATTAATTTACCATTTAATGATATTTTATATATTGGTATAAGAGATATTGATAAATATGAACAAGATATAATAGATAAATATAATATTAAATATATAAATTGTAATATGAATTCATTATTAATTAAAAAAGAAATTTTAGATTTTGTTGGTAATAATAAAATTCATTTATCTTTTGATGTAGATGTTATTGATTCTGAATATTTTAATTCAGTTAATACACCAGTTAAAAATGGATTTAATATATTAAAAATTAAATATATATTAGATATAATTTATAATTATTGTAATATAAATAGTATGGATATAGTAGAAATTAATTTTATTAAAAATTCTAATAATTTAAAATCAATTTTTGATGATTATGATACTTTAAAAGTTATAATGAGTAAATATAATATATTTAATTAATTCGAGATAATGCTATTTCATAATATTTTTTTTCAATTTCAATTCCTATACATTTTCTATTTGTATTTTTACAAGCAACTGCTGTTGTTCCACTACCTAAAAAAGGATCTACAATTAGAGCTTCTTCTTTTGTAAAAATTTTAATTAAATGTTCTATTAAATTTATGGGTTTTACAGTAATATGTAAATTATTATTTCCTTTTTCTTTTTTATTTGGTTTATTAATTAAAAAATTTTTATCATAAATTTCATTAAATTCATCTAATGTAATTATATTTGATGGTATTTTATCACTATTTATACCTACTTTATTTGAAAAATTTAAAAGTCCAGTTTTAAAATTTAATTCATTGTTTATAAATGTTTTTTCAATAGGTTTCATTGCAATACATATTGGTTCAAAACAAGATTTTATTTGTGGAGTTTTAAAATTTAAATATTCTTTTTTTAAATTTTCTTTTTTTTCATCACATATATCTAATTTATTTATTAAATGATTAATAGACATTCCTTTTGGAATACTTTGAGTATAAACCCAATTAATCATATCTCTAATTTCAAAACCAGCTATATCACAACTCATTGCAATTGCATGATATAATCTAGGACTTGAAAATGTTAAAAAATATCCTCCTGGTTTTAATTTTTTAAATATTATTTTTGATATTTCTAAATAATAATCATATAAATTTTTAACTTGTTTTTTATCAAATTTCATTCCTTTTGGAAGATGAGTAATATGACTATTTTTTTTATCATTTTTAATATATTCATCTGACCAATTTTCATTTAATTTATGTAAAAAATATGGAGGATCTGTTATTACACAATCAATAGTATTATCATTTAAATTTATTAATTCTAATAAACAATCATTATTTATAATTTTAATATTAGAATTCATTTAATTATTATCAATAATTTATTAAATATCTTTAAACATTTATTATAAAATTAATTTAATTAACTTAATTTAATTATGTTTAAAGATATTTAATAAATTATTGATAATAATTAAATGAATTTTAATATTTTAAAATATTTAATATTATTAATAATATTATCAGTATATATATTAATATATATTGAATATAATACAAAATTTAAAATAATAAATAAAATTCCTAAATATAAAACTAATACATTATTTTTAGTAACACATAATTATGAACATAAAGATATTTTTATAATATTTAAAATATTTGGTAATTTACCTCAAACATATTATATTTTATTTGCAGATAAATTATGGAATAAATTATTGGAATATATAAAACCTTCAAATTTAATATTTATTTATGTTAAAAAAAATACTGTTAATAAAATAAGTTCAAAATTATTATTAAATAATAATGTTATTATGTTTTTATATAAAGAAAATGAATCTAGTGGTTCATATTATATTATGAAAAATACAAATTGTAATTTAATATTAATTCAAATAAAATCAAAATTAAATTATATAATTAAAAATCATTATAATAGTTCATTTTTAGATATTTATTTATCTAATTTTAATAAATTATTTGAAGTATATTTTAAAAAAATTAAATACAATGTAAAAACACTTAATAATTTTATGTTTATTTTAAAAGATACATTATATAATAAATAATTGTAGATATTATTAAACTATTAATTAAACAAGAAATTTTAACATCACAATTATATATATAATTAATATCTACTATTAAATAATAAATAATCAATATAATTATACTAATTAAATAATAATTAATTGATATATCTGCTATATTTAAAATTAATAATAAAAATATTAATTTTATAAAAATAATTATAAATTTAGTTTTATTATCAATATTACATTCACAAAATAATACTACAATAATTATAAAAATATTAATAAATAATGGCCATGATAAATATTTACGATTAATATTAATTAAATAATATAAAATTATAAATAAAAATTCATATATTAAAATTAAACCTGATATAGATAATAATTGTTTTAAATTATTCATAAATTAATTATTTATATAATTTAATTTTTTTTTAAATAAATATTTAAATTATTTATATTAATGTTGTAATTAATAATCCAAGTTCATAAGATTTTAAAATACTAAAATGATTTTTATTTTTAATTATTTCTATTGATACATTATCTTTCCATAATTCTTTTAATTTTGTTATATTTGAAAAAGGTACAACTTGATCTCCTGGTGATTGTAAACCAACTAATACTGGACTAGGAATATTAGTAGCTGAAAAATTATTATTTTCAGGTAAATATGTTTCAGGTGGAGATAATAAATCATTTTTATAATTATATGCAGTTGGTGTATTATATTGATTATTTGTAACTATTATACAATCTATTTCAGGATTTTTAATAGATAATTGATTTAATTCAGTTAAAGATTTATATAATTCTGTAGATTCATTAATTTTTTCTATTAAAGAACCAGCATATTCAGCTTTATATCCAATACTATTATATATAACTACTGGATTTTCATAAAATTCTTTTTGTGGAAATGATAATAATAAACTTTTAAAACTTCTATATTTTATATCTTCAAAATAATCTTTTATACTTAATGGAATACCACCATTTGTTGGACAAATATATAATAATTTACTTATTTTTAATTTTTCATATTTATTAAGATAATTTATACATATATTTGCCATTATACAACCAAAATCATATGCTATAATTAATGTATTATTTTTAATAAATGATTTAAATTGTTTAACAATTGAATCTATATTAAAATTTATAAAATTATAAGTAATAATATTTAAATTAGTTCCTTCTACATATTTTAATGCATTTAATAATGTAAATATTGGATTCATATGACCATCATTATTATTAGATACATTTGTATATTCTTTAATATCAAAATCAACATTTAAATCTCTAGGCCATACTAATTTATTGTTTTGTTTTAATTTATAATCGCAATTCCCTGGAAGTATAATTATATTTGCATATGAAGATATACCATTTGAAATTAAACCTTTATTTGTTTTTATAATAGATGGTTGTGGTTGAATAAATTTATAATTTATTTGATTTATTAATGATAATAATTTAAAATCATTACTTTTAGTTATTAAATTATTTGGTATAATACTTGATACATTATTATTTATATTTGTTGGAACAATTTTAGAAAAACCATATCCTGATATGAAATTATCAAATTTTATATTTAATTTATAACATATTAAATAAATTAATAGTAATATTATAAATGCTAATAATACTTTACACTGTATATTTAATTTATTCATTTATATATAATTATAAATTAAAAAAAAAAATAAATTAAATATAGATTAAAAATTATTATGTATGAAATAATTAATATGTTGGTATTTATATTAATATCAGTATTAATAATATGTTTTTTTTATAAAATACCATTTGATTTAAATAGAATTATTAATTAAATTATTTAAAATTATAAATATATATTTATAATTAATGAATAATTTAACACGAGATGAACTAAAACAAAAATTAAAATTAAAAATTCAATCTAAATCTAATAATAGAAAATATGCGGTTAATCGTAAAAAAGGAGAAGAACTACAACAAAAATTAAATGATGTAAAAAAAATTTTAGATGAAAATTCAATTAATTCTATAAATGATTTAAATAATGATAATATATTTATTAAAGAAAAAATAAATAATATTTTATCAAATGATGATTTAAAATATTTATTAACAAAAATATCAGATAATAATAATTTAATTGAATTATTAAAACAAATTAAAAATAATTAATAATTTAAATTTTTATTATTTTATTATAATTTAATTTTTGATTATAATTTAAATTTTTATTATTTTATTATAATTTAATTTTTGATTATCATTTAATTTTTGATTATAATTTAATTTTTTACATTTTCTAATATATTTAGATTTAAAATATTTATATTTTAAAAAATTATAAGAATACACTTTATTAAAATATAATGTTTTATATAATAAATTATATTCATCTATTAAATTATTTGAAAAATTAATAAATAATAATGAACTTAGATACATTTGAATTATTCCATTTGAATTTAATAAAAATTCTGTTAAATTAGGTTCCATTATTATTGGTATAATTGTTTTATTTTTAAATATTGAATAATTCCATTCTTTATAACAATTATCTTTAATTTTTTGATTATTACAACTATTATTAATTTTATCTACATATTTAAATGTTAAACAAATTAACACTATTTTACAATTATTAATTCCATTTGTTATTGCAGAATCAATATTTCCAAATAAATCATATGAATCAAACCATACTGTAAATTTATTTTTAATTAATTTATCTGCTAATTCTTTACATCTTAAATGATTATCTCTATTTAATAAATCTTTACCCCAATTATGTGAAATAAAAATATCTTTCATTATTATTAAATAATATTTAAAATTAAATTTTTTCAGTTTCTTTTAAAGTACAATGATCTCTATATATTAAACGAATATAATTTGGAGTTTTTAATATATTTTTAATTAAATTTTCAAAATATTCTTTGTATTTTTTTTCTGAAATCCATACTTCATATCTATATATAATTTTTGATTCAATTGAACAATCTACTATTCTAATTCCATTAATTAATTCTGAATTTTCAAATGCTTCACCTAATATAGTTAAAATTAAATTTAACCAAATATAATTTGAATCTTGTATATTTTTTTGTTTTCTCATACTCCATTCATATCCTTTTTTATTTGTATTATGTTCCCATTGTGGATAACTATTATTTCTAAATATACTAATTGCGTTTGGAATTTCATTTGTTTTTTTAATTTTTTTTTGAAATGTATTATATTCAGAAAATAATTCTAATGGTTGCGGAAAATTATTATATACTTCCCATAAACTTTTTATTGATGAAATATTATATATAAGTGTTGTATTATCTGCGTATTTTTTTAAATTATTTTTTGCATGAAAATATAAATTCCATGAATCATTTAATATTAATTCATCAATATTATCAATATTTGACATTTTATTATAAATTTTAATTTATCTTTAAATTTAATTAAAAAATATTTATTTATATATATATATATATATAAATATGAAAACACTAGTACTAAGAGATCCAAATAATCCAGAAAATATAATACATCCTAAAACCAAACAAAGTCGAAAGCTTACTACTAAACTTTGGACTGAATTAACGGGTGGTTATTCGGGAGATGGACCGTATGAAATAGAATCAAAAAGAGAATTGAGAAAAAAAAGAACAGCTCAACCACAAATGTCTCAACCACGAATGTCTCAACCACGAATGTCTCAACCACGAATGTCTCAACCACTAATGTCTCAACCACGAATGTCTCAACCACTAATGTCAAATATGAAAATACCAGTACTAAGAGATCCAAATAATCCAAATAATATAATACATCCTATAACCCAAAAAAGTGTAAAGCTAACTCCTAAACTTTGGACTGAATTGACTGGTGGTTATTCGGAAGATGGAGCTTATAGAATACAAAAAAAAAGAGAAATGTCTCAACCACAAATGTCTCAACCACGAATGTCTCAACCACGAATGACTCAACCACAAATGTCTCAACTACAAATGCCTCAACCACAAATGTCTCAACTACAAATGACTCAACCACAAATGTCTCAACCACAAATGCCTATGTTTAAAAAAGAAAAAATTGATTGGAATTCAGTATTACCTTTTTATAAAAAATGTGGTACAAATAAATATATAAATCCAGTAACAAATAATTGTGTTACAAAAGAAAGAATTAAACAAATATTTCAAAAATCTGGGCCGACGATCGTCGGCCAAATGTCTGAACAACAAATGCTTCAACAACAAATGCCTCAACCACAAATGCCTCAACAACAAATGCCTCAATCATATACAGCTTTATCAAATCCTAGTTTAGTTAGAAAATTTAATTTTCAATTTAAAATATATTCAAAAGATGAAAAATTGTTAACAAATTCAGATTTTTATAAGTGGTTTAAAATTCATTTATTAGAAAGAATGTTTAGATTAAATTTATTACATTTAAATATATTAGATAATCATAATTATGTAAATATTATATCTATTAATGAAGTTAATTCAACAAATATTTATGCTATTACTATACATTTATCATTATATTTAAAAGAAAATGCATTAAAATATTTAAATGAAATTAAAATATTAAAATATATTTTTAATGCAAAAGGTATTGGTAATTATAACATTAAAATAGCAAATTGTTTAAATAAAGAAAATTTAACTAATTTTATAAAAAATCCTAAAGCTGATAAAAATTTAATTATAGTTACAATACCAAAATTAATTAATATTACTAATTAAAATAACAATAAATAAATAAATATATATATATGACAAAAAAAATAATTAAAAGATGTCCAAACGATCCGTTTGATAGAGTTATTAATCCAAAAACACTTAGATCTGTTATGATTAATAATAAAGATATTAAAAATTTATTAAATCAAGGTTATATATTAGAAGAAATACATTCTAATATAACTGATAGAAAAATAATTAAAAAATGTCCTACTGATAGTGATATATTATATATTCATCCATTTACATGTAATTGCGTTATAAAAAATAATAAAGATATTCAAAAATTATTAAATCAAGAAGGTTATATATTAGAAGAAAAAGAATTAATTTCAACTAAACCAATGTTTGAATTTCAATTTAAAATATATTTTAATAATGATGAATTAGATAAATCTAAAAATAAATTAAATTTTTTACAATGGTTTACTTCAAATTTAAAATATAAATTGCTAGATATAAATTATTTATTAAACAATATGATATTAATAAATTCGATTGTAACTGATTCTGATACATCAAATAAATTTAAAAATGTTTTTTATATTAATACATTAATATCTTTAAAAGATGAAGTGTTAAAATCATTTTTAACAGTGGATACATTAAGATATGTTTTTCCATTTAATTATAATAAATATAATATTAATGTTCAAGATTGTAGTATTAATTTAAATTCAAAAAAAGATACTATATTAATTTGTGTACCAAAATTAATAAATACTTTAAATAATTCTCAATCAATATTTCCATTTAATAAAGAAGGTTTACCTTGTTCACTAATATCTAATTTAATATATCATTTAAATGGTAAAATTACATCTGATAAATCTACTCAACAAAGTTCAATAAATTCATTATTAGATACAAATAAAGATGGTTTTATAAGTATTAATGAATATTTAGCATCTAAAGTATCATTGGGTCCACACGAAAAACGAAAAGGACAATTTAAAAAATTTGATACAGAAAATCAAGATATAAAATTTTTATTAATATTAATAAATAGAGCAGATTCAAATATAAAACATATTGCTTGTATTCCAAATTATTTTATATGTATTTATCAAAATATTAAAACTAAAAAATATTTTGCAGTAAATTCTGATTTAACCGATATTCATTGTAATCTTCCAGAAAATATAATAGATGCTAAAAAATATTATGGAGCAAAACATTATACATATGCTATGATTTATAGTTTAAATACACCATTACTTAAAAAAGATCATTTAAAAACAAAAAGAAAATTAACATTTGATGAAACAGATATAATAGTTCCACCTAATTTAAGAGAAATAATTGATAGATGTAAAGAAAAAAATAAAAAAATAGTTATTTGTAGTTTAGGTTTAATATTTACTCAAGATATATTAGATAATAGTGTATCTGGACATGCAAATGTATTAATATTTGATATTGTAAATAAAATAATTGAAAGATTTGATCCTCAAATAAATGATCCATTAAATATAATTGATCAAAATAAATTAGATACAGTTTTAAAAAATAAATTTTTTGAAATTTTACCAGATTATAGATATAAAAAACCAAATGAAATTTGTCCATATATAGGACCACAAGGTAAAGCAGATGCATTTACTGGATTATGTCTTACATGGTCAACAATGTATATGTTATTAAGAGTATTAAATTCAGAATTAACACCAGAACAAATAGTAGAATATATGTTACAAGGATCACCAAAAGAATTATTAAATAAAATTTTAAGATTTCAAAAATTTATGATTACAACTTTACAAAATGAAAAAGTAATTAAATATTAAATTAAATAATTAATTTATAAAATAATTTATAATATAATAACATAAAAAATATGTTAATATTAAACAAATTAAATTACATAATAATGTAATTATAATACTTCTATTATTAATTATATTATTATTATTATTATTATTATTATTATTATTATTATTTGGAGAATTAATTGGATAAATTTGATTACATAACATATTTTTAATTATATAAATATAGTTAAAAATATGTTTTTAAATATTTTATATGGAATATAATCAAAATAATTTATTACTAGAAATTGATAATAGAGAACCAAGTTTATTAAAAAATGAATTTAATAATTTAATAAAACATACATTTAAAAATTTAGAATTAGGAGATTTTATATTTAAAAATAAAAATGAAATTTTAATTATTATTGAAAGAAAAACAATAGATGATTTAATTGCAAGTGTTAAAGATAATAGATATATTGATCAAATTAATAGATATAATGAATTAGAAATTTCAAATAGTAATATTTATTATATAATTGAAGGAAATAAAAATAATTTATGCAAAGATACTAAAGAATATAAATGTTTATATTCTTGTATTTTTACATTAGTTTATAAATTTAAATTTCAAGTAATTTTTACAATTGATATATTAGAAACTTATATAATTATAAATAATTTATATAATAATTTAAATATATATACTCCTGATAAAAATAATTATAAAACATTATCATTAGTAAAAAAATCTAAAATTAAAAAAGAAGAATGGGAAAAATATATTTTAAATTTAATACCAAATATAGGATTAAATACATCAGAAAAAATTTTAAATAATTTCAATAATAATTTTTTAACTTTAATAGATAATTATAAAATAGATAAAACAATTTTAGATAATTTAATTATAAATAATAGAAGATTAAGTAAAAAAATAATTGAAAATATTAAAGAATTTTTTAATTTTTTAATTGCAAAATAAAAAATAAATAAATATTAAAATTAATTATTAATGAATAATCAATCGATTGAATTATTAAATTCTTTACCTTATGAATTAGCAATGACAACAAAAGTATGGGGACCACCAGCTTGGTTTTTTTTACATAGTATAGCGATGGCTTATCCAAAAAAAATAGATGAAGATAATCCTAGACATATAGAAATTAAAAAAAAAATGTATAATTTTTTATCGTCATTAGGTTTTATATTACCTTGTCCAATTTGTGGAGATAGTTATAATAATTATATTAAACAAAAAGATTATCAAATATTAAATCATTTAGATTCTAGACAAAATTTAACATATTTTTTATATAAAATTCATAATAAAGTAAATGAAAAATTAGGAGTACCAGAATGTGATATTCCATCATATTATGAAGTATTAAAATATTATTCAAGATTTATAGCAGGAAGTCCTTGTGTTGCAACAACAGAAAAAGAAAGAGAACAAAAAAAAAATCAAATATGTAAAAAAAATAATTTTAAAAAATACAAATGTATAGTTAATGTATTAGATACATATAATCATATGAGTGAAACTATGAATAAAGAATCTTTTAACGATATAAATAATAAAAATTTAAAAATAGATATATTTCATATATTATTAATAGTTATAATTATAATATTATTATTATTATGTTTTTTTAAAAATAATTGATTTAAAAATATATTATATTAAATTTTAAATGTGTGGTATATTTTTATTAAATAAATTAAATAATAAAAATACTTATAATAAGGCATTATCTTTATTTAATTTAGGAAAAAGTAGAGGACCAGATAACAGTATTTTATTATCATTGCCTGAATATTTTATTGGATTTCATAGATTATCTATAAATGGTTTAAATGATGAAAGTAATCAACCATTTATAAAAAATAATGTATATGTAATTTGTAATGGTGAAATTTATAATTTTAAAGAATTATATAATTTAATTGGTGTAAAAGGTTCAACTAATTCAGATTGTGAAATAATTATAGATTTATATTTACATGGATGGACAATAGATAAAATAGTTAAAATGTTAGATGGTGTATTTGCATTTATAATATATGATTTATCTAAAAATAAATTATATGCTGCAAGAGATCCATTTGGAATAAGACCATTATTTTATGTATATGATGAAATATATAATACTTATTCATTTTCTTCAGAATTAAAACAATTAAATACTATAAATTTAGTTAAAAATTTTCCTAGTGGATATTATTATGATAATGGTAAATTTATTAAATATTATATATTGCATAATATTGAATTTAAATGTATAAATAATGATAATAATATTTATAATAAATTAATAGAATATTCATTATTAAATTCAGTAAAAAAACGATTATTATCTGATAGACCAATAGCATGTTTATTATCAGGTGGATTAGATTCTAGTTTAATTTGTAGTATAGTTTCTAAATTAATGCCAAGACAAAAAATAAATACATTTAGTATTGGATTACCTGGATCAACTGATTTAAAATATGCAAAAATAGTATCTAATTATTTAGAAACTAATCATACAGAAGTTATATTAACTGAAGATGAATTTTTTAATAGTATTCCAGAAGTTATAGAAACAATTGGTTCATATGATACAACAACTGTTAGAGCAAGTGTAGGTAATTATTTAATATCAAAATATATATCAGAAAATACTGATTTTAAAGTTATTTTTAATGGAGATGGTTCAGATGAATTAACTGGTGGTTATTTATATTTTCATAAATCACCAAATAAACTAGAATCTCATTTTGAATGTATTCGTTTATTATAAAATATTTATAATTTTGATGTATTAAGAAGTGATAGATGTATTAGTTCATGTGGATTAGAACCTAGAACTCCATTTTTAGATAAATCATTTGTAAATTTATATTTATCAATACCAATTGAAAAAAGATTTCAAGACAATGTTATTGAAAAAAAATTACTTCGTGATTCATTTAAAAATTATTTACCAGATGAAATATTATATCGTAAAAAAGAAGCATTTTCAGATGGAGTTTCAGCTGAAAATAATTCTTGGTATAAAATAATACAAAAAAGATTAAATAATAAAATTAATTTAGATAAAAAATATGAATATTTAAAACTTCCTTTAACTATTGAACAAAAATATTATAGAGATATATTTGATAAATTTTATTTAAATCAAGAATCTATCATACCATATTATTGGATGCCAAAATGGTCAAATACAAATGATCCTAGTGCGAGAACATTAGATTAATTAAATATATTTTTAAATTTTTTAATTAAAAATTTAAAATTTAAACACCAAAATGTAATTTTTATATATTTTTCATTATTTATATCATTTTCATTATTTATATCATTTTCATTATTAATATCATTTTCATTATTTATATCATTTTCATTATTAATATCATTTTCATTATTTATATCATTTTCATTATTTATTAAATTATATTTTATATTTTTATTCATATTAAAGATTTATTATTATTAAATATATTATTAAATATGAATAAAAATATAATATTAATAGAAAATTTTATATTTAAATATTTACTTTATTTATTTATAATTAGTGGTTCTTTTGCTTTTTTTATTTTAAATTGTATTTATTATAGTCGTAAAAAAACATTTAAATCTTATTATTTAGAAAATAATTGTTTAATTGAATCATTAAATAAAGAAAAGGAAATTTCTGAAAAGGAAATTTCTGAAAAGGAAATTTCTGAAAAGGAAATTTTACCTAGTTATAATGAAATAAATATTTAATAATAGCTTCTTCAGTTGTATCAATATTATATTTATTTAGTTTATCACAAATTAATA
>Ga0070754_10000326_pt1 | contig 46416 bp, 47 predicted proteins | sample VirMetDEL_Sep_01_FD_75181 | JGI IMG/M metagenome (GOLD analysis project Ga0070754, IMG submission 75181) | Aqueous microbial communities from the Delaware River and Bay under freshwater to marine salinity gradient to study organic matter... | ecosystem: Environmental > Aquatic > Marine >...
AACTCCTATTTGCTCAATAGGGGATTACATTACCTTACAGCCTGCAAGTGCTACTACACTTAGAATAAAAGCAGGAGGTGACGCTAACGATACAGCGGCAGGTAGTGGTGCAAGAGAAGTAACTCTACAAGGATTAGATGAAACAGGTGCTTTAGTTTCAGAGGCTATCGCAACAGCAGGAGCTTCAGCGAGTGCGGTAACTACCACGACTTTTATTAGATTGTTTAGAATTAAGGTTACTGCATCGGGAACTTATGCGACTTCATCAACAGCTTCACATACAGCAGCTATAACCATCGAAAACGGGGCAGGAGGCACTGATTGGGGAACTATTGATTTAAACGGCTTTGCATTATCACAATCAACAATAGGGGCTTATACCGTACCTCTAGGAAAAACTGCGCACTTAATTTCTTATGATATTAACGCAGAAACCACTAAGATAGTAGATGCTGTATTTTTTCAAAGACAAAGTATTTTAGATGCCGCAGCACCTTACGAGGCTATGAGTATTGTATTTGAAATCGTAGGGCTTACAGATACCCGAAGTAAAGTATTAAATACACCGATAGCTTTTCCAGAATTAACAGATATAGGGTTTATGGCGAAGGTTTCAGTAGGAACGGCAAATGCTTCGGTTAATTTTGATATACTGCTTGTAGACAACGCATAAAAAATATAAATCTAAATTAAAACTAAACAAAATGAAACTAAACATCAGAAAGATTGTATCTGGGGCTGACTACTCTAATTGTATAAGATATGTAAAAGGATCTGAATACAGAGTAGGGCCAAAAAAATGCGTGATTGAAGACTTCATGCAAAATGAGGTTTATCCAACAGCCATAGACATCTACGTAAACGACGGAGATTCCACATTCTTGTGGAAAACATTACACAAAGAACCATTAGAAGTAGAGTACGACGCTAACTTTTCATAACCATGAAAGCGTCTATATATTTTATAGTGGAAGTCTTAGATGACTACAACAACTATACAGAACTCCAAAACGGTTTAAAGATCGCTGTTAACAATTCTATTGAAAGTGTAGAGCACATAAATAGAATAGGTAAAATAGTATCTGTACCAAAGGGAGTTATCGCAGAAGAAGGAGACTTACTCTTATTTCACCACAACATATGTAGAAGTGTATGGGGTTTAAAAGGAAAGAAGAGACCTAGTAACTTCCATATCAAGGAGAACTACTATTACATACCAGCCACAGAGATATTCATGATTAAGAAGAAGACTGATAGTGACTGGAAAGCCCTAGATCCATACGTCTTTGTAGAACCAATCCCAGTAGAGAAAGTAAAGTTAGACAACGGTCTTGAGGTAGAAGAAGAATCTCACGAGGGTACAAAGGATTTAGTAGGGATTATGAGTTATCCTAACAAAGCTCTTGATAACCAAGGAGTTAAAAGGGGAGACAAAGTATATTTTCAACAGGATTCACAGCACAAATATATAATAGAAGGGAAACTTTTTTATAAAATGACAACCCAAGACATCTTGGGGATTTATGAAGGGTCTTAGTAGCGACATACAAACAGCTTTAGATGTAGTTATAGAAGGTCTTAATTTTAGGTTCAAGGTTAGTGAAATAGAGCCAGACAAGATTAAGTCTACTATGGACGCAAAACTAACGTCATTTAACATAGCTAAAGAGTTATTGTCTAAATGGGTTAACAGTCCTAATGCACCACAGAAAGTCAAGTTTGATAGTTATGTAGAGTCAATTATAGAGTCCGGAGAGGGTTCTTTGAACATTTTAAGACGTGCCCTTAAAGCTGGAATCAACTACGAAAAGTTAGATGAAAACAAACATAGGTTAGCTATAGAGAGTAAGCTATCTGTACTTAACTCTATCAACAACTTGGAGGCCTCAGTAATAGAGTTAAAGCACCAGTATGAAAGTGGTAATGTAATTCTAAAGATAAGAGAGTTTAAGAGAGGGTACGCTGAAAAATACGCAAACCAAGAGTTCTTCCCTAGAAAAGACTATCATAAAAACGTACACAACAAAGAAGAGAACGCAATAGTCATAGATCCAAAGGGTAGCAAAGGAGATATAATTGTTTTAGATGGACTTAGGATACAACTACCATGTCCTCCAAGAGATAAATCAAAAATACTCTTTAGTGGTTTAAAGAAGAAAGATCAGTATTGGGTAAGAGAAGAAAAGCCAAAAGGACTAACTCCCGACAACTCTGAGGTTTACATAGACTACATCATGGAGCAGTTCAGACGAAGGAGAGAAGGGGTCTGGTTTATGAACAATGGAGAACCTACTTTTTTAACCGGCAGACATTGGTTCCAATTACAGTGGAGTAGAATGAAAGATGGAAACATCTACCCAGATTATAGAGATGCTCAAAAATTAATAGCTTATCATAAAGAGGCGTGTTATCTGGATAAAATGTGTCTTGGACAACTGTTCTTAAAGTCTAGACAGACAGGATATACTTATGGTATGGTTTCAGATACAATAGAAATAGCAACCTCTACACAAAATATTGCAAATGGTTTTACCTCTATGACAGAGGACGATGCTGAAAAAGGTTTTGGAAAAATGTCTTATACGTTTCAAGAGCTACCATTTTTCTTTCAACCAATCGTGAAGGGTAGAGTTGATTCACCAACTAAACTAGAATTTGGTAAGCCATCAGATGCAACAAAAGAAAGTAAAAAAAGAAAGGACACATCTACAGAGGGGTATTTAAACACCTTGTTAGACTATCAAGCTACAAAAGTAAAAGCCTATGATGGACAAACATTACACCTTTATATAGGAGATGAGTGTGCAAAGTGGGATCGTGTAAGTTATATAGAACACCTTATGACCCTCATGCCTACCATGTTTAGAGGAGGCCGTGTAACTGGTAAATGTTTCCTTGGGTCAACAATGGGTAAACTTGACTCTGGAGGAGAGGATTTTAAAGTATTGTATCAAAACTCAAAAGCAGATGAAGTACAAGAGTCTGGATATACCTCCACAAAATTGTACTCTTATTTCTTACCGGCACATAAAAACTATGAGGTGTGTATAGACAAGTACGGTAAGTGTTGGGAAGAAACACCTCCTCCAAACACATATAATGTTTATGGAGACCTAATAAAAAAGGGATCTATAGAGGCTATAAACCAACTGTATGAAGATGCTAAAAAGCAAGATGACAAAGCTTTAAATGCAGTTTACAGAATGTACCCTATGACAGAGGCTCACGCTATGAGAGATGAAGCAGAGTCATGTGTATTTAACCTTACAAAACTAACTGACCAGTTTGATTACAACGATCAGCAAGATCCAGAGATGCTTTATGTTAGAGGCAACTTTGAGTGGAAAGATGACGTAAGATTCTCAGAAGTAGTGTGGTATCCAAACGACAGAGGTAGGTTCAAAGTACATTGGATGCCATCTGCCGTAGATGATACAAGTCATTTAAGGAACAATGTAAAGAAAGAGAGAAACATGTATTATCCGTTAAACAACTATGGTGGCATAGGGGTGGATTGTTATGGTTCTTATTCAATAGGTAAAAACAAAGCGTCTAAAGGGGCATCACACGCAACTAGTAAAACAAATGGATATGGTGTACCGGCTAACAGGGTGTTATATGAGTACATTGACAAACCACCTACACAAGATATTTTCAACGAAGACATCTTAAAGGCAGCGTGGTTTTACGGATTACCTATACTTGCAGAGAATAACAGAAGAGACTTTGTAAGATATATCTACCTTAACCAGTGTAGACCCTTCTCTATGAACAGAGTAGACAAACACACAAGAGAACTACATGGAGATGACCAGATGCTAGGTGGACAACCAATGCAGGCAAAAGATATATTAGATAGTCACGAGAATGCTATACGAACATTTATACAAAGATACTGTGGATATGGCACAGAACCAGAGTATAGAACAGAAGGGGAAATGGGTGTAATGCCTTTCAACGACACTATAGCTGACCTAATGAAATTTAACCCTTCATCACGTACAGCTCATGATGCTACCATATCACTAGGGTTATCAATAATGTCCTGTCAAAAAGAGAAGTACTTACAGAAGCCAAAAAAATCAGACCCTAAAAAATCCGTATCTTTGCTCCGTAAATATAGTAATTCTGGTGATATAGGATCTTATATCAAGTAAATATGGCAAGAAAGAAAAAAGTATTAAAGGTTTCTAGCACAAGGTCTCACCCAGACCCATTAGCTACAGCGGCAGAAAAGAGCACAGATGATTATGGACGTAAGTTTGGGAAGCTTATTGAATATGAATGGTTCCACATAAACAGTGGAGACGTATTTAACAGCTATTATGGTAACAGACAAAAGTTCGATAAGCTCAGAAAGTATGCTAGAGGTGAGCACTCTACCGATCTACATAAGAAATTACTTACTGATGGTACAGACGGAGACTCGTATACAAACTATGACTGGAGAGCAATACAGGTCTTACCCAAGTTCATAAAAATTATTGTTGACCAAATGTTAGAACGTCTATATGAAGTAGACGCTCAGGCAATAGATGGTGTATCACAAGGATTAAGGGACAACTACAAAGAATACTTAGAGAAGTTTATGGTCTCTAGACCAATGTTAGAAGATGCAAAAAACCTTCTGAACATAGACTTAATGCCACAAAACGCAAAAGAATTACCAGAGACTCCAGAAGAGATAGCTCTGTACATGGATTTACAATATAAGCCACACATAGAGATAGCAATTGAAGAGGCTTTAAAATATACTCTTGAATTAAATGATTATTCAGAGACACAACGAAGATTACTTAAAGATTTAACGGAGATAGGAATTGCAGCGGTACACCATAAGACTGACCCTGTAAAAGGTATAGTAGTAGATTATAGAGACCCTGCAGATATGGTATGGTCTTATCCTACAAGTTCTAACTTTAAAAATGTGTATTACTTTGGGCACGTTGAGAGAATGACTATATCTGATTTACAGAGAATTTCACATGAAACATTTGATGTAGACCAGTTAGAGAAGTTTAAAAACGTATCTAATGAGTGGCAGACATACAACAATATTTCAAATGAGTTTTGGTACAGAGGAGAAGACTTATCTAGCTTTATGGTAGATGTGTTACACTTTACTTTTAAAACAACTAACGTTACAAAACACAAAAAGAAATACAAGAAAAACGGTGGGTTCTCTATTACAGAGAAAGGTGGAGATTTCACTAAGTCCGATGAACAAGTAGCTAAAGAAGAAGCTCAAGGGTACAAAGACTTTGACGTACTAGAAGAATATAATGAAGTGTGGTATGAAGGCTCTATGGTTATGGGAACAGAGATGATTTTCAACTACGGCATTTGTGAGGACATGATTAGACCAGATGGACTGATTAAAACAAATGTTAGGTCTAACTACATTGTATATGCCCCAGAGGTGTATCAAGGTAGAGTTCAAGGATTAGTAGACAGAGTTTTGCCTACGATAGATCAATTAAAGCAAATACAAATTAAGATACAGCAATTTATAGCTAAGGCTAGACCTAACGGAATATATATTGACGTAGAAGGTTTAGAGGAATTAGACTTAGGTGGAGGAAACACTTTTGATGTATTAGAAAGTGTAAGATACTACGATGAAACAGGAAACTTCTTAGGTACAGGTAAACTAGCCGACGGGTTGTATAACAATGCAGCCATGCCTATTAGGGAACTTAACAACGGAAACATCTCTGGATTAGAACAACTTATGAACGCTTATAACTTCCATTTAGGATTGTTCAGAGATTTCATAGGTATAAGCCAAGGAGCTGATGCATCTCTTCCGGATCCAAGAACATCTGTAGGAGCCTTGCAACAAACAACACAAACCTCAAATGTAGCCACTAGGTATATTTTAGAGGGACAACTAAAGATAACACAGTATCTTTGTGATGGGTTAGCACTAAGACTAAACAGTATTCTTAAAAACCCTAAGTTTAAAAAGGCTTACATAAATTCTATTGGTAAGATAAATATGGATATCTTAAAATCCATAGATAAATTACACCTTCATGATTTTGGTATTACAATTAGTTTAAAACCAAATGCTCAAGATAGACAGATGTTAGAGGCCAATATACAGGCCGAGATATCCACTGGAGGACTATCTACTACAGATGGTATAGATATAAGGAAGATAAGCAACGTGTCTCTTGCTAATGAAATGCTTAAAGTTAAGAAGAGCCGAAGAGAAAAAGAAGAGCAGAAAAGAAAACTTGAAACAATAAAAGCACAGTCAGATGGAAACACTCAGACAGCACAAGCAACAGCTCAGGCTAAACAAGAGGAGTTAATGGCTGTCAATCAAGGTAAAGAACGACTGTTACTATTACAAAGAGAAAGCGACCTAATGGTGTTAGACAGAGAGGTAGAGGCCAAGATGAAGTTAATGGACAGAGAGTATTATTATCAGACAGGTATTGAGGCGTCTAAAGAGGATAACGATAAGAACAAAAGAAAAGAAGCTGAGGACAGAAAGGACAAAAGAACCGCTATCCAAGCTACACAACAGTCTAAATTAGTAGACCAAAGAAACAAGAAAAAGGATCCAATTGACTTTAATTCTTCTCATACCAGTGTGACAGGGGAGTTAGGATTAGATGATTTTAGGATATAAAAATAACTGGTTAATATAATCAGTACCTTTGCACTAATAAAAAACAAACTAATGGACAATAAAGGTAAAAAAAAGAAAACTGGTGACAGAAAACCTAGACCTCTAGGTGGAAACCTAGATGCAAGAGCTAAAAGAAGAGCGTCTATGGGAGCTATGTATCAATCAGATAGTTCTATTGGTAATAGGTTAACTCGTGATAGAAAATCCAGAGAGAGTAAGAAAAAATAATTACAGTAAAAAAATCTAATCTAATCTAAACTTATCATATAATGGCATTATTTAACAAAACTGGCAACAAGGCCAACAGAGCTTCTAGTATACTTTCAAAGTTAAACGTAGAAGAAGAACAGAAGGAAGAGAAACAAGAAGAACAAGAGCAAAAAGAAGAAAAACAAGAGGAGCAGAAAGAAGAGAAACAGGAGGAGAAACAAGAAGAATCTCAAGAGCATAAGCAAGAGAAGCAGAATCAAGAGGAGCAGGAGGAGCATAAGCAAGAGATTAAACAAGAAGAAAAGAAAGAGGAAGATAAACCGGTTAACACCGACAAACCAGAGTTGACAGACGAGGTCGTATTTTCTTATTTAAGCGAGCTGCTTAAAAGGGAAGTAAAAAGTGCTGATGATCTGACACAGAAGGAGAGAGAAATGGATCCAGAAGTGAAACAACTCTTAGATTGGAAGGAAGAGACCGGATTAAGCTTGTCAAAGTGGTCTGATTACACTAAAGATTATTCCGCATTAGGAGACTTAGAGGTAGCTAAAGAGATTTTAGTTCAAAAAAATCCAAGTTTTACTAAGGAAGAAATCGAGTTCAAATTGAAGTCTTATATTTATGATGAAGACTACGATGATGAAAATGACCAGATTAAAAAAAGCATAGCTCTTAAAGAGTTTGCTTCACAAGGACGAGAAGAGTTAAACAAGAACAAACTAAACTTGAAAGAGTCAACAGTTAATCCAGCTTTAACTCAAGAGCAAGCAGAGCTTATTGATTTTGCAAAGAATGTTAGAAAGGACGTTGAGGCATCAACAACCAACCAAACAAACTACGTAAACAAAATGAATGAATCTGCAACAGACTTTGAAGGTCTGAATTTGAAATTGTCAGATGACATTGAGATTAAGTATGATATCCCAGAAGGAGATAAAAAAGGCTTAGTTAAAGAAATCTTAGAGATGCCACAGTGGTATAACGAAGATGGGACAATGAAACACGACGTAGTTCTTTCAGACGGTTTAAAAGTCACACATTTTGACTCTATCATGAAAATGGTATTTCAGCAAGGAATAGATGCTGAAAAGGAGGGAAAAATAACCGGAACAAAACCCGGAGATGGAGTACCACCAATACCACAAAAAGGTGGAGGGCCAAAGAAAAGTAACATAGATGATATAGTCTCCAATATTACAGGAGGTAAAACTAAGCTACGCTTTGGAAGAAAAAAGTAATAACTTATAAAACACACAAAAAATGGCATTAGCGTCAGCACCAACGTATCAAATACAGCCTAGCTCGATTAAGACACCGTCTCAAACGAACTATATTGATATATTTGATTACACAAATCAGTTCGCTCCAGATGCATATGAAGAGTTAATCTCTATATATGGAGATCAGTCCTTAACAGGAATGATTTTTAATCTAGGAAGTGAAGAGCCTATTTCTTCTGACCAGTATATCTGGACTGAGAAAGGGCGTTTACATACATCTTACACAGGCGTAACACGTTCTGGTAATGTATTCACAAAAACAGCACACGTATATAGAGTAGGTGAAGTTGTAGCTACATCTGGTAATACAACCTCTCAGTTAGGTCGTATCACAGCAGTAACAGCTAATACTTTTACAGCTCTACCTTACAAGGCGGCTGGATGGTCTATAGGAACTACAGCAATCAAAACGTTCATTAATCACTCTGAATTCTTAAAAGGTTCAGCAGGTATGGATGGAAGTTTAGAGACTGACTTTACAGTACTTAGAAACAAAACTATCATCGAGAAGGACAACTACTTAGCTAGTGGTTCTGAGATTACTCAAGATTCTTGGGTTAAGACAGATGATGGAGGTTTCGTATGGTACTTACAATCAGAACTAGACGGAAGACGTAGATTTGAAGATCGAATTGAAATGGGTATGTTACAAGGAGAAGAGGCAGAAGCCGGTTCCGAAGCTGCAGCAGCAGGTTACGATGGTACCGAAGGTCTTTTTGACTCTGTACGGACTCGTGGAAACGTTTTTGAAGGCCCAGCAGAAACTCTTGCTGAGTGGGATACAGTCTTGAAGCGTTTTGACGCACAAGGTAAAATCAACGAGTATATGTTCTACGTAGACAGAGATCAGTCTCTAGCTATTGATGACTTACTTGGAACACTTAACGCAGGATACTCAACTGGTATCTCCTACGGAATGTTTGACAATTCGGAAGAAATGGCAGTTAACTTAGGATTTACAGGATTCCGTAGAGGATCTTATATGTTCTATAAGTCTGACTGGAAAGTACTTAATGACCCTACATTACTAGGTTCTGTGGCAGCAGCCGACGGAAAAGTAAGAGGCTTGTTAGTACCTTACGGAGACACCGAAGTATATGATGGAACTAGTCCAATGGCCGACAGAATTACACGTCCATACTTATCAATTAAGTATCGTGTGAAAGGTCAAGAGAACAGACGACACAAAACATGGGTAACTGGATCAGTTGGAACAAGTGTTCCTACAGATACTAATGACCACATGCGAGTGAATCACCTAGCAGATAGAGGTATCTGTACAATGGGTGCAAACAACTTTATGATCTTTGAAGGAGCATAATAGTCAAGTAGTAAGATGGGGGAGTTAATTCTCCCCCTCTTTTTTATAAATTAAACTAAATATAATCAAAATGCCTGTAAAGAAAAAACAAACAGAAGATAGGTCGTACCGTTTACTTAAATACGAACCATTAACCTACACACTAAAGGTAGGGAGAAACAATAAGTTATTAGCCTTTGACCCAGTTAAGAAAGAGGAAAGAGCTATTAAACACTGCCCAAATCAAAAATCTGTTTTTATAGAAGACCAGACTAACGCAGCCGTTGTAGAGCCAATAACTTTTATAAAAGGTTTCTTAAATGTTCCAAAGAAGAAACAAATCACCCAACACTTTTTAGAAATACACCCGGGACTAGGTTCAACCTTTGAACTCATTGATGGAGCGAAGGATGCCAAAGAACTAATTGATGTAGAAGATTTAGCACTTGATGTTAAACAAGCTATTAGAGATAAGGTGAAAACTAGTGAAGGAGTAGAGGAGCTAAGAGCTATTGTATCTGTACTTATTAGTGACATAGCAGAGTCATCTAAAATGACAGCCGACGAACTGAGAAATGCAGCGTATGATGCAGTTGATTCAAACCTTAATAGATTTGTAAACCACGAAGGAGATGTAACCATCTTTGACGACACAGATATTAAGAGAAAAGCAATTGCACAACACGCATTTAACTCTGGAACCATATATGTAACATCTGACTCTGGTAAGATAAAATGGACTGATAATGATGCTCTAATTACTCTTGTACCAGTTGGTAGAGATTACTTAGACTTCTTTTCAACATTCTTGAAAACAGAAGAAGGTATGCAAGTGGCTAGAGAAATCTCTAAAAGAGAGTAACATAACTATATTTTAATAACATTAACTAAGAAAGCCTCATTTATTGGGGCTTTTCTTTTTTCTGTATCTTTGCCTCATAAATACTTAGAATATGATAGACAGTATATATCAATTATTAAAGACTATAATTAACAAAGAACTGAGAGGTAATGTATCTCCAGCGGAATTTAATTTGATAGCCAAACAAGTTCAAGAGAAGATATTTAGAGGATACTTTGAAGACGAGAACAGAGATAAAAATAAGCAGAACAGGGGATTTACTAACAAGGGGTATTCAAACCTAGCATTTGTACAAAGACAAAGGATAGATGATTTATCTAAGATAGCTAATGTGGTGCCCATTAGTGTACCAGCAGCATCTACAGCATATATAGAATATACATTACCGGCAGACTTATACTTAATAAAAGATAGAGGAGTATCTGATGGAAACACTGTGGTTGATGAAGTCGAAAGTTCTGATTTATCATTTATACTTAGTTCTACTACTACGGCTCCAAGTGCTACCTTTCCAATTTATGAGAGGTATGATAACACTCTTAGGGTTTACCCTTTTATAAAGAGCACCGCAGGTGATGAGGCATATCCACTTACATTACGATATCTTAGATTACCAAACGATCCGAAATGGACATATCGGGTGGTTAGTGGTTCGGAATTGTTCGATAATACTGCTGCCGATTTTCAAGATTTTGAATTACATGAGTCTGAGTACTCAAACATAGTTATAGAAATGCTTGGATACTTCGGAGTTAATTTAAGAGAAGTAGATTTAGCCCAATACTCAGAGATACAAAAAAACAAACAAGACTCTAAGGAAGAAGATATTTCTGGAGGCGGTAATACTAAATTAAGATAAGATGGCAACACGACAATATACTAACCTTGACAACTACTACGAGAATGAAGATAATTGGGGAAACCATCAGTACGTAACAATAAAAGATGTAGTAAATAATTTTATATTTGCACAGGATGATGACTCCTATGCCTTTAACTCTTTAAGGAGTAGGGTAGCATATTTTGCCAAGAGGGGTGTACAGGAACTTTATTATGATATAGTTAACGAGGTGATTTCTATAGAGTTAGAGCTTAACCCAACATTAATTATAGCACTTCCACACGATTTTGTTCAATATGTACGTATAAGTTGGGTAGACCAAAATGGTAAACTACACCCACTTGCTATAGATAACTCCTCTAACTTATCACAAGCATACCTACAAGACCACGAATATGATTACTTGTATGACTCTGGTGGAGACATACTTCAAGGGAGCCATATTCAAGATTTAGACCCAACCGGTTCAACGATAGATTATTCAGTGGACGGAGCAGAGAGTTATGTATCTCCTTACTATACAAGGAACGGCCCATTTAATACTAACAGATCCAAAATATTTAAAAACGGAAGTTATAGGATAGATAAAGATAGAGGCATAATCCAATTCTCAAGTACAGTAATGGGTAAAATAATCGTCCTAGAATATATCAGTGATGGACTATTCCAAAGAGAAGACGGAGATATTCGCATACACAAGTTTGCTGAATCAGCTATGCACTCATACATATATCACCAGTTAGTAGATAAAAAAAGAAATGTACCAGAGCGAGAGAAGATGAGAGCAGAGAGACAGTGGTTCAACAACCGTAGAATTGCAAAACGAAGAATCAAGCCTATACGATACGAAGAATTACGACAAGTTCTAAAAGGAGGTACACGCTGGATAAAAGACTAATTCATGGAGGAAAATAAAAACTTATTTTATAAAAGTAAGATGAATAAAGATACAGACTCTCGGCTTATTGCAGAAGGGGACTATGTCGATGCCACTAATTTTGAATCTGGTGATTCTGGTGTTTTAGAAAACTGTTTGTCAAATAAAAAACTTACAAACCTTTCTCTTGGAAACAATGTGAATACTATTGGTATGTACTTCGATGAGTTTGATGATAAGATATATTGGTTTTGTAAATCTGATAGTGGTGACTACATCATAGAACATTCACAAAGATCTCTTTTAACTTCTATTGTATTAGAAGACACAAGTGCTAACGTTTTAAATTTTGGGACTGATAATCTAATTACAGGAGTAAACCTAATTGTTGACACTAATAATAACAGAAGGTTATTGTGCTGGACTGATAATAGAAATGCACCTAGGGCTATAAATATAGAGAGGGCTAAAACATACGGGGCAAACAACTTTACAGAAGATGATATTTCTCTTTATAAAAAACCTCCTTTATATGAACCAACAATTACTTATAACACAACTGTAAACTTTGAGAATTTTTTAGAAGACAGATTTATAGGGTTCGCCTACAGATATAAGTATTTAGACGGAGGCTATAGCCCATTATCACCATTCACAGGGTATTCATTTGTCCCAAATCCTTTTGACTTGGATTATGATGTCATGACAAATGAGGGAATGACAAACCTATATAATGAAGTTATAATAAGCTTTGATACTGGGTCTGAAAGAGTTACGGATATTGAAGTAGTATTTAAAGAATCAGATTCAGTAAATATAAATATAATTGAAACTTTAAATAAAACTGAACAAGACTGGGGGGATAACCTAACAAAAACACTAACCTTTAATAACAGTAAAATATACAAGGTATTACCAGAAGATGAATTATATAGAGCTTATGATAATATACCAAGATTAGCTAAGTCACAGGAAGTTATTGGAAACAGATTAGTTTTTGGAAATTATCTTGAGGGATATAATATAGAAGATTCTGCCGGAGACAGTATTCAAATGGATTATACCTTATCACTTATAACAAATAATCTTGCTTACACACAACTAAGTTATGTTGAATCGGCACCAGATGCAGATGGGTCTACCATTATAATTATTGATTTAACTGGTGTAGATTTAGTAGAGGGACTAAGAATAAATCTTGACCTTGCTATGGCATCTGCTCCCATAGCTGGAGAATTTAGTCACAACTTTTCTTATGTTCTTACTCAGGATTATGTAGATACTGATGAATTATTTGCAGATGCAGATTATATTTATTTTGTAGAAAACATAATGACCTCAACATTCCAAACAGAGGTTACAGCTACATCTCCTCCATTTACTGTAGACACTACATATATTCCTTTTGAGGCGATATCCACAACCACAGGATTTTTAAGTATAAAGGCCCCAAAACTTCTGTATGATATTGACCCTACACCGGGATCACCGGGCAGCGGAGATGAAACTACTGAAACATATGGTTTTGATTATGAAAGTGTAACAGATATCTCATATAGATTAATAACCTCTGATGCCAGTTTAAAAACTAACAGGAGTTATGAGATAGGAATAATTTATTTAGATGAGTATGGACGAGCTTCCACAGTTCTAACCTCTCCTACAAACACAATTTATATAGGTCAAGAGAATTCTGTAACTCAAAATAAAATATCAGTTGAATTAAACCATGTTCCACCAAGCTGGGCAAAATACTACAGGTTTGTTCTTAAAGAAAACAAAGGGGACTACAGCCTTATTTACGTAAATTTTTACATATCGGATAGTTTATTTAGGTATGTTAAACTAGAGGGCTCAAATAGAGATAAAGTACAGGCAGGAGATGTTGTTTACGTAAAGTCTGATAAAAATGGCCCTGTGTCAGAGCTTATAGAAACAAGGGTTTTAGAAATAGAATCTAAAGATGCAAACTTCATACTTAATAATTATGAAGATTCCGCAGAGACCATAGAAAAAATAGAACCAGAGGGTGTCTACATGAAGATTAAACCTGCTGGATATACTATGGAGGTTTTATACAACAATAAATTTTATAGTTCTGGTGGGCCAATTATATCCGGAAATGCAGTTGATGGTGGAACTATAAATTTAGGGCATACGTTTACTCAAGGGGATCCTTCACAGGAGCCAACATCGTTAGGAGGCTTTTGGGATTTTGACACACTAGAATATGATGATAACCCGATTCCAGAGGGTACGAGAATTGTCTTGTTCTTTGAAGTAAAAGAAAGACCAAGAGGAGGAGGAGGAGCACGTTATACTTATAATAAAACTTTCACTTCACAAAACAATTATGATAATTTCCAGATATGGTGGGAAGCAGAGGTTGGAGCTGACCTAGGTGTTTTTGAGCCTCGTGTTGACTACTCTTTTTATAGAGATCGACCCGGTGGAACAGACACGAATTATCTTAGATTAGACATGACTGCTTTAGGTGACTTTGCACCATCTATGGAAGGTAGAATAGAGATCTTATACAGCTCAGGAGATATTATATATGAAACAAGCCCTAAAGAAAATGCAAACGAAATTTTCTATGAGACTGGTCAAACTTTTGCTATTACAGGTGGAAATCATATAGGTAACACACAATCACAAGATGTAACCTTAGACCCACGTACTCCAGCTATACATGAGTTAAACGCCTTCAACTGTTTCTCAATGGGTAATGGGGCAGAGAGTTATCAAATAAAAGACCAGTTAAACGGTAAAAAATTAAAAATAGATTTAAGACCAACTACAACTACTTACGAAAAGTACAGAGAAAAAAGAAGACTTGCTGATTTAACTTATAGTGAACCTTATGAACAAACATCTAATGTAAATGGTTTAAATGAGTTTAACCTGTCTAAAGCAAACTGGAAGACTTTAGATGACAAGTACGGGTCTATACAAAAGTTATTCTCTACAGATACAAACTTGTTAGTGTTTCAAGAAGATAAGATACACAAAGTAATGTTTCAAAAAGATGTGTTGTTTGATGCAGATTCCTCTGGGAATATACGAGAAAGTAATAAAGTATTAGGACAAGAAGTTCCTTACACGGGAGAATATGGTATATCTACTCAGCCAGAGAGTTTTGCTCAGTTTGGAAATAGTAAGTACTTTACAGATACAAAAAGAGGAGTTGTCCTCAGATTAGATGAAAGTGGAATAACAGAGATATCTGAAAATGGGATGTCTGATTTCTTTAGAGAGGAATTTAAAACCAATGGATTAGGTAAGAAGATAGGTGCATATGATGTTTACAACGAAAAATATGTACTTTATAACGAATTAACATCTACTACAGAGACTCCTAGCACACCTGCTGGGTCTAAAGTTAGTGCGTATGAAGTAGAAGATCCTATTGTTTTTGAATTAAGCCCTACAGAATCTCCTGCAGATATTGATGTAAATTATGATGTTACAGGAACAGTAAACATAAGTATAAATGAAAATGGAACAGATACAGATTTAGGGAATGTAACAGGAACAGGGACTATTGTTTATAGTAGAGTATTTAGCCCTACAATTTATACGTTAACTTTCACTACAACACCAATATCTGCTACACCATCATTTGACATAGACATACCTGTACCAGTTGCTATAGTACCTCCAGTTGAGGCGGTAGACGATAATATCACAATATTTAATACTGGATCAGATAGCTTTAATGTTCTAGCCAACGACACATTTACAACTGTTGCTGGAACTACGGTTACAATCATAACACCTCCATATAAAGGAGTGGCAGTAGTAAACGCAGATAAAACTATTGGATACACTCACGGAGGATTTGATTTACTACCAGATAACATTATCTATCAAATTGATGATGGAGCAACAACTGACACCGGAACTGTAAACATTACAGTTGTGGCAGACACCTCTGGTGGAGCCACTGGAACAGCCTTTAATATGTCAACTTACGGAGTACCATCAGCAACATCTGAGGGTAGCGGCGTATGCAGTGCAACTATAGATACTGTTAAATATCACGATGGATCTAGTTATTACCCTGTCTTAGGAGATTTCATATACGACGATGTTAATAAAGTAACTAAGTTTAAAGGTCTCGATAAGTTCTATAGAATAGATGGAGATAAGAGTATAAGAGTATCCAACGTAGGAGAGGTTACGTCAGTATGGATTTGTGGAATTAGTGTTTAATAATTAGAAATATGTCAGAGTTTACAGTAAAATATCAAGAGGGACAAGTTAAGGGATTTACATCCTTCTTCTCCTTTTTACCCGATTGGATGGGCGGCATGAACAACAAGTTTTATAGTGTTAAGGACGGGCAACTGTACTTACATGATGATGCTAACAACCCAATTAGAAACAATTTCTACGGTGTTCAGTATACATCTGATATAAAACTAGTGGTAAATAAGAAACCTTCTAACATCAAAGTCGCTAAGACAATTAGTATAGAGGGTAATAAAGCCCTTGATGTTACAATTAGAGGGTATCTAAATGATGAGACAAGCTCTATTACAGAGTCTACGGTGACCGCTGCTGAGTTTTTAAACAAAGAGGGTATACAGTATGCTTATATTAGGAGAAACGAGCTTACAGGCGATCTAACGGCTAAATCAACATATGGGTTAGGAACACTAACTACAACTACGGCCTCAACATCTTTAGTTATGAACACAGATATACCCACATCTTTAATTAGTGTAGGAGATTCTGTGTACAATGAGTCTAATACCTTACTAGGGGTTATAGTTAGTTATGACACTGATACTAAGACAATTGTAATTGATGCTCCTGCAACAGAATCCGCAGGAACATTTATCTACGGAGTAAAAGAAGGCAGGATTGAAGGTAGTGAGATAAGAGGTTATAATTTTGAGATTGATCTAGTTGATAACACAACTTCTAGGACAGAATTATTTGCAGTCAATACAGGTACATTTGATTCCTCACCCACTCTTGGGAAATAATTAGGTTATTTAAACTATTTTTAGTATCTTTGTACAGTATGAAAGATTTTAAAGTTGAACTTATCCCGATAGAGTATTTTTACCCTACATATGTTTTGTGGTGTAAAGAGCATAAGTTTCCATTTACAAAAATAGGTAATATAGAAGATTCCTTTGTCTGCTTTGCAGGTGAGGAGCCTATATACAGTACATTTTTCTGGAGTACTAAATCCAAGATGTGTGTCATGGGGTTTCCGGTAAGTAATCCAAAAGTATCATATAAAGATAGGGATGGTGGTTTAGAGTATCTTATAGAAGAGATATCTAATTACGCTAAAGAAAAAGGTTTTTCATTTATGTGGACTACTTCGGCTACAAAAAGGGTGATAGATAGTTTGGATAAATCTGGGTTTATACTAGGGGACACAAATATAAATCAATACGTAAAAATACTAGACTAGTGTCAGCTTTTCAAAGCGTCGCTTTTTTACGTATTTTTGCCATATATTAAATAATAGTAATCAATATGGGAAAAGCAACAGCAGCGGCATCATCAGCAACACCTATGGGAGCTATAGGAGCAGGTGTAGGAGCAGTAGGTGGAATAATACAAATGATAAATGGTGCATCACAGGCGAGAAAGGCTAGAAAAGCTCTTGATGCCTATGTTAGACAAGATTTAACTAATAAGTTTGCAGATTTACAGGTTAGTAGGTTAGGTGCCGACTTACAAAAAGAACAACTTGCTCAATCAACAGCTACAGGAGTAGATGTTTTAAGATCTAGTGGAGACAGGGCATTAGCAGCGGGACTAAGTAGAGTGGTTGGTCAAGGAAATATGGAGGCAAAAAAAATTGGAGCTGATTTAGATAAACAGCAAAAAGAAAATGATAGGTTACGAGCACAAGATGAGGTTAGGATAGAGGGTATGACTGAGCGTAGAGAGGAACAAGATTTAGCTGGTTTAGGTCAACAATTAAATGTTGGACAACAAGGTGTACAGAGAGGACTTGGAACAATAGCACAGGCTGGTATGACTTTAACTAGTGCTATGGGTAACGATAATACTTAAAAACTATGCCAAAAAAAGGTACATATACAGCTTTACAAAAATTACAACCGGACACTACGGATTATGCAAAGATGATAGCCGACAACGAGAAGCTACAATTTGCTTATCGTAAAGAGGCTGCGGATAAGAAAGCATTAAAGGACGCTGATAAGGAGAAAAGAGCTAAAGAATTAGCTACAGATTTAAACGGGCTAAAACCTGTGTTAACTGAAATTGAAGACCTCGATACATCAATAATGCAAACCGTGAGTGGTGCTGCAGATATGAGGCTTGAATTATTCAAGGAGGCACAAAAAAATCCTACTATCGTAGGGACTGCAGATTACCAGATGAAATTATCCAATGTAAACAATACATCTAGAGATATTGCAACCTTAACTGCAGCACATTTAGAATACTCCACAGCGATAACGGAAATGGATAAGAATGATGAAATATCTGAATGGGACGAAGATAAAAGACAAGAAGTAAGTGCAATATACAAAGGAAGAAGAATGCATTTGCGAAATAATAAAAACACTGGTAAGTTAGAGGCATATACGATGATACCAGATTTAGATAATCCCGGAGAAGAAAAGGTAGTAGAGATTAAAGTACAAGATTACTTAGATAAATCTGCGTTATCTAAAATAAACAAGAAAATAAAGTGGGATGAAGAAATGCTTAAAACTGGTTCAGCTTTAGGTAAAAGAGAATTACAGAGAAAAGATGGGGCCCCTTACGAAACAATAACAGAGTCTAAATTTGAAACGATAAAACCACAGGTAGAAAACGATGCAGAGATAAGGTTTGGTACAGAGGAGGAGCAATCGTATGAAGCACATTTTTACTGGGCAGATAAGATGCACAGAGCTAAACCTAAAAGTGGAAAGCTTACAGAGGCTCAGATAAAAGAGGTAAAAGCTGACTATGTAAATGAGATTTCAAAGTATTATGATGAAACTATTAGTAGTAAGATTGATAGACCACCTGCTAGTAATACCAGTAATAATAAAACCGGAGGCGGTGGTTCTTTAGTCTTAGACAAAAATGACAATGTCACAGTTTATAACTTCTCTCAAGGTAGTGGTAAACCACGTCAAGGTTTTGGAGTAGGGTTACCTAGTACAGTTGGTATTAGAAAAGATAAGAATACAATAACAACAGCTAAAAATATATACATTGAAGATGACGGATCTATAAGAGCTGATATAAACAAGTCAAAAATACCAGTAGCTACACAAAATCAAAACCTAAGTCTTCAAGAGCTTATCATCCAGATGAATAGTTCTGGAAACAAGTGGGAAACAAACACTGAAAGAGTTTTATTAAGCGACGAAGATGCTACAAACTTAATTCTTAATAAGGTTGTTAAAAAAGCAGATGGTTCTAGCTTCGCAGACCTAGCAGACTTTAGAAGTTATTATAGAGAGATAGCTAAGAGTAAGGGGTATTCTCCAAACTCTACAGGAAATACAACTACAACAACAAAATTTAACTAAGAATGGTAGAAGTACAAGATCCCATAAAGAGAAAAGCACTTCATACATATCTAGCTGACAATAAGATGACAGACTTAGGTTATGATGAATTTTCTAAAGAGTACGCAAATAATCCAGAAAAGTTCTCGAAGCTTTATGGATACTTGAAGGAGTCTAATATGACTGATTTAAGTTCTGAGGAATTTGACTTAGAATACTTTGGAGACGTAAAAAAAAAAGATGGTTCAGAACCCACTGGGCCAAATCAAGATCCGGTATCTCCTACTCAAGAGGTGGCTCAGAAAGATGGTTCTTCGGATTCCAACTCGCAGGGAGTATCTAAAAATAAAGAGTTTTCAGATACATGGTTGAGTCGACAAAGTCCATTAGACCAAAAGTACTATAAAGAAAGAAAAGAGATAGGAGATAAGGAGAGAAATGGTGAAATTTCTTTTGAAGAATGGAGTACTCAACATTATTTACTAAACAGAGAATGGAAAAGACAAAAGAGTGCGTTAGAGTTTGTAGAGAAAACAGATAAAAGTACACCACAATCTTCAAAAACATCTGAGGAAAAGACAATTGATTCCGAAGTTGATGAAATCTTTGAGGGGGATTACGAGCCACTACCACCAATGACTAAAGTTCCAAACGAACCCTCCATTGAAATTTGGGAAGATGTTATTAAAGAAGGAAGTCTTACAGAGGTAATAAATGACGTAGGTTTTTTAAGAGAATTAAAAAAAGGAACGGCAGATTTTAAAAAAGAATTTATAGAAAGTAGAGATTACGTAATACCTCAAAAAGATGAAGCACTTTATACAATAAAAGGTGATGATGAAAATTTAAAAGGCACTTTCTTAGAAGGTGAAGAGGAGAGGGAACAGCATAAGTTTATGCTACAGCGTCAGAAATCTGAGAAAGAATATACACAGACAATTCTAGAGGAAATAAATGATAATTATGGAGACATAGAGTTTTTATCAAAAACACAGTTAGAAGCTTTAATGTTAAATCCAGCTTTTGTACCTACAAACGCTATAAAGGTAAATGGTAAAGCTACATCACTATTTGATTTTAATAGTTCATTATTAGACGGGGACTTTGTTCGTGATCTAAAAGATAAAAAAATAACGGTTGAAATTGATAAGACAAATAAATTTGTAAAAAATGAATTTATCCCGTTAGGAAATATTAATGATGCTGAAAATCTTTTTAATAGACAAAAGGACTCTGGAAATAGATTTGTAGATTTAGGAGAACATCTTATTAAATCTATAATGCAGTTACCTTCTGGGGTAGCTAAAGGCCCTACTGGAACAATAGAAGAACTTATCCCTAACATAGAAACTAACCCGTTTGCAAAAACAGTGTTAGGTTTCTTAGGATTTAGATATGATGAACTTAAAAAAGGAATCCATATCTCAGATAAAGCATCAGCAGCGTTAGAAGAAAGAACACAACTTTATGGAGATGGTATTTCTAAATCAATAACCAAAGGCAATTATGCAGATGCAGGTTTTCAAGTTGCAAACGCTGGGTTTGAAATGGCTCCACTAATTGTAGTTTCTATGATTCAGCCAGAACTTGCTCCGGCACTATTTGGAGCTCAGGCTTACGGAGAAAAACTATCTGGTTTACAAGAGGAACAAAAAATAGCTAAAGAAAACCAAGAGAAAGGACATGTTCTAAGTAAAGAGGAGTTGAATGCACTTCAATACTCTTCGTTACAGAAATTAGGTAATGCTGGGGCTACAGGATTTATGAATTACGTGTTGTTTGGAGGGTATATAAAAGGTCTAAACACTGTTAAGAAAGTAGAATCTCTAACAGGTAAAAGTCTTGCAGAATTAAACAAGGCTACTAAGATAGGTATTGGTCAAGGATTTATTAATTTTGGAAAAGAGGTAGTTCATCAGCAAAAGTTTTTTGGAAAGATGAATATTGGTGGTTCAGTTATTGACGACATTACTAATACTACAACTCATATAACAGGAGAAACTATAGTTGATGATATGATAAAGGGTGTAGCTTTTGCTGTCCCATTTTACGCTACAAAAACATACAAGAATAATAAAGCTCTTAAAAAAGCAAAAGGGGTTATTATTGATAACCTATTATCTACATCTAAGTACACTGAAAAAGATTTTAAGACTCTAGAGGACATAAATACTTTATTAGAGGATTTAAAAAGAACAGATCTTTCCGACACTGCTAGAAATCAAATGAAGGCAGACCTCACCCTTTTAACTAATGAGGTTAAAGAGAATCATAAAAATAATTTAAAAGAAATAGATAAACTAACTGACGCAGAAAAAGAAATGTTTGCGATAGACTATGAAAGGTTGGTAGAAAGACAATTAACAATTGATGAATTAGGAGACATTCCTGCAGCAAAAATAATGCAGGAGGCTTTAATGGCAGATAAAGAAATTTATAATTCTGTCGTTAAAGATGCAATTGATAGTAAGTCTAAAAATCCCGTTAAGGAAACTGCAGAAGTAGTAGTCGATAAAAAGAGTGTTGTTGGAAAATTAAAAGAAAAAGTTGTAAAAGCAAAAGAGAAGTTTATAAATTTCCGTAGTAAAAAATATCATGAAGAGATGTTAGATTCAGCGGAATTTGAGATAAATAGATCCAAACAAAATTTAGAACATTGGGAAAAGGCTAAAAAAGATGGAAAACTGACTTGGCCTCAGAAACATGTATTGACAGAAGAGTACGGTTGGAAAAAGGGAGATGAATTAACAGACACTCAAATAAAAGGTCTTGATAAACATTATAAAGAGATTCATGAGGAGGATTTAAAAAGATTAGAAATTAGAAAAAAGGCTGAACAAGAGTGGAAAGAAACCGGAGTTTTTAAGACAGAGTGGGATGTAGAAAAAACTGAGAAGATAAATGAAACAAAAGATAAAGATAAGAAAGAAGTTACCGAATCTAAAGAGAAGTCTGAGGTATTACAAGAGGAAGTTAAAGAAGGAGAAACTAAAATAGAATTAAAATATGATAGTGAACAAACTATATATAAAGGAGATGTAGTAAAAGAAGGATTAGATACAAAAGGAGACGGAGTTAGTTTCTTTACGAGAGATAAAGAGTCCGCAGAGAACTATACTACATCAAGACAGGAACAAGGACAGAGTCCTAAAACAAACACAACATTTGAGGGTAAGTTAGATGCAAAAAATCCACTAATAGTTGATGCCACTAGACCAAGCCCTATAGAACTAAAAGACAGTAAGGGAAACTCTTTGGGAATATTTGGACAAGGGGATTATATCCAAAAAGTGAAAGATGCAGGATATGATGCTATAATAGTAAACAGAAAATTTGGAGATAAACCATTAGACGGTTGGGAAATTGTTTCTTTTAAACGGTCTCAAATAAAACCAGATAATAAAAAAACAAATGAAACACAACCAAAACAAGTTATCCCAAAAGGAGAAACTAAAACTCCAGAAGCAAAACGAGAAAGCAAAGCAAAAGAAGTTGCAGATACAAAGCTACCTGCAGATGTTAAGTCAGAGCAAGGAGATGTAGTAAAACCCTTATCTGAATTTAATGATAAAGATATTGTTGTACATAAAGCTACTAATAAAGAATTTGAAGTTATTAATAAAAGTAAAACTTCTAAAAAAGTTAAACTTAGACCTGTTAATACACAAACACAGGTAATATATGATTCAACTGACCTTTTTACTTTAAAGTCACAGGCCAAAAAAACGCAGCAAGGAGATGTAGTAGAACCTATATCAGACATTCAAAGGAATAGGGCTGGATCTTACTATGATAAAACTGGAGGAAGATATATAGAAAAGGAAGGAGATAAGTGGGTCGTTAAACAAGAAACAACAGGAGAGGTTCAAGGAGAGGCTAGAACATTAAAAGAGGCAAAAAAAGTTGCTCATGACCTAAATTTAGAATCTGGCCTATTTAATCCCAAAACAGGTATAGAAATTAAATATGAAGAGGCTGGAACCACACTACCGCCCAAAAAAATAAACCTAACCAAAGACCTTAAACTAGACACCGCAGAAGAAATGTTGTCTGCATTGGAGACTAAGTTAAATGACTTTGGAAAGGAGAACTTAGGTATGAATATTCCTGTAGTAATTGCTCAAGGAGCCGTAAAAGCTATGAGAGTTGCTATTAAGACAGCTAAAACCACTGCGGATATTGTCTCTGCCGGTATAAACTATTTAAAGGGCACAGATTGGTACAAAGGTTTAAATAAAAAAGATAAAGGCGAAGCTGAAAAATCCCTAATGAAGGGTTTATCTGATATTATAAACGGGGATGTTAAGAAAAATAAAAGAGAAGTAGTTGATACTAAGGTAGATGAGCTCTTATCACAAGGTAAAACTGAGGAACAGATTGTAGAGAGTTTCAAAGGGAATAAGCAGGAGCAGATGTTCGCTAGAGATAGGGTAAAGAGAAGCCAGACTGTAACTGATAGTGAAGGTTCTAAGATAGCTAATGAAAGCTATGAGATATCTAAGAAAGAGTTAGAAGAAAAGCTTAAACCAACTGTTCCATTTTTTACTAGGATGTGGAGAAAAATGGCTCGGGAGATATGGGACAGTCAATATGATGTAAAAAAACTTATTAGGGATGCAAAGGGGACTAATCCTAGAAACTGGATGGTAACTAAAAAAGGTGCGTCTGGTTATGCAAAACATAATTATGAAATAGCTTACAGTAAGATATACAGAGGATTAAAAACATCTAGTTTAGAAACACTTGACAAAGTTATATTTGCTAAGAGAATTATAGCTATTGATAATAATCGTGCATCTAAAGGTCTTAATGATGTAGTGCACCCAAACTTCCAGAATAAACAAACCTCAGAGGCTTACCTTAGAGATTTAAAAGGAGAATTAGGGGAAAAGAAATACAACAACCTAATTAAGAGAGCTGAGAATTATTTTGACGTGTACAAAACTCTTCTAGATGATATGTATGATGCAGGAATAATTAATAAGGGATATAGAGACTCTTTCTTCGACGTAGATTATCAGCCTAGAGAATACTTAGAGTTTTTAAACAAACTTGAGGGAGAATCCGGAGGTTTAAAAGGAGATGGTGAAACTACTTCACTTTCATCTAAACAAGTTAAGAAATTAGAATATGGATTAGCTAGTGGTACAATAATAGACTCTCAATATTTACTTGGTAAATCATTAAGTATTAGGGCTAAAGCAATAGCCGCTAACCACGCTACAACTAAACTTAAACAATTTATGGGAGAGAGGGCTAAGGAAATAGATGCCCTAAGAGAAAAACCAAATAGATCTAAAGAAGAGAATAGTGAGATAAGAAATTTTGATAAGTTGTCTGCTGTGATTAAGGTTAACCCTGTAAAAAAGGTTAAAGAAAGCGGAGAGATAGTATATAAAGCTCCTCCTAAAGGTTGGAAAAGACAATCTTATTATGAAGATGGAGTAAGAAAAGAACTTCTTATAAAGGATAAATTACATGATTTATATAATGGTATTGTAAAGAGTGTTTACAAGACAAATGAAATAAGAGAAAAAGTTGTATTATTCTCTTTAAGTGGAGTTGTAAAAACACTGGCAACAGGTAATAACCCAACGTTCTTCATTACAAATACACCTCGGGATTTCTTGTTTATAAGTACTTTTGCTAAGGCCTATAGGTCTCCATTTGTACCTACCAATATGGCATTTGTTATGAAAGACTTTATGACTAGTGTAAGAAGTATGGTAGCTAGTGATTTAAACACATTACCAAAGGGTAAAATGAAGAACCTTATAATGGGGTCTAAAACTAGAAAAAGAATGGAGCTTTATAACAAAGCTATGAAATATGGTATACAATTAGATTTCTTACATACTCAGGGCTCTACTACTAAAGATAAAGATTTGATAAGAGCCGGAGATAAAATTGTAAAAGCTTTTGCGGGGGATAATGCACCTATTGTAAAAGATGTAGCTAAATACGTGTTTGGAACAATTATGGCTAAGAAACTACAGAGATACACAGAGATGGGTCTGAGGTTAGCCGTATTTAATAGGTCAAATATTAATCAGTTTAAAGACGCTGGAGTAAAAACAGAAGTAGAATTCTTAGATAAACAATCTCTTAAATTTCAAAATGAGGGAGATACAAAAGAGGTAGCAGATAGAAAAGCACAAGGTGAGTTAGATGATATATATACACAATCAGCTACAGAGGCTAGAGAAACTTCTGATTTTAATCAAGGAGGGGCTGCATCTAAGGATATAGATGCCATAGGTCCATATTTTAATGCTAGTATTCAAGGTACTAGAGCTATGGTGGAGGCTTTTAATGACAATCCTAAAAATACATTTTCAAAGGCTGTACAAACATCCTCAATGTTAGCCTTTGGTGCGGCTAAAGCTGGTATGTGGCTCCTTGCTGCAAGTAGAGGGAATGATGAACCAGAAGAGGATAGAGGTTTATCTACTCAAGAACTATTTTTAAAAGCTAGGGCCGGAGTAAGTAAATACGATTTAACAAACTACAACATTATATTCACTGGTAAAAGAGATGAAGAAGGAGAGTTTGAATACATTAGAATAGCTAAACCGCACGCCTTAACATCTATTATTTCTGCAGTGGAGGGTATGCAAGATCATTATTTAAAAGGTCAGGTAGGAGATACATCTGAGAGTACTGCACATGAAAATGTTTCATTTGCACTAAATAATAATATTTCTCCTATTGAGTTTAAGCTTGATCCTATAGAATTTGGAAATAATTTATTTACTAAAACTCCCATTGTGAAGGCTGTTTTAAGTAGTGCCCTTAAATATGACTTCTTTAGAAACCAACCTTTGTCACATAAACAAGGATCAGTAGAAGATGAAGCATTGGGATATGAAAATAAGAAAGTCGAAGACTTCTACAAGAAACTAGGAATAAAATTTAATATATCCCCTATTGGAACAAAAGCAGCATTTGAAAGTATTTTTACTACGCCTAATGTTTCCCCTTGGGTAGGGTTGGGATATGGATTTGCGGATATGATACCTATGGAAACAGGAGACAAAGGGATTAAGATGTTTGATTCTTATTGGGAGAAAACTCCATTTTCTGAAACTGTTAGTAAATCTTTCACCGGTAGATTATTTAAAACAACCAGTGAGTACAATAGACTAGTAGATACAGACGAGATAATAAAAGAAAATAGTGTAGAAGAAGATATAAATAAGCTTATAGAAGATGTTGTTATCAAAAAAGCTGTGAAGAAATATAAGGATGCTGAGGGTGCCGAGAAAGTTAAGGCTGAGAAAGAGCTGTGGAAACTTATGGAAGATGTTGTTGGAGAGAATAAATTTAAGTTGAAGAAGACTGTGAATAAAGTGGTTGGGAGAATAAAAAGCCCAGAGACAAGTCAATATTATTGGGATTTAAAATTTGGTACTCCTAAAGAACGTGCCCTCATATTAGAAAAATTCTTTGGAGATGCTTTTAATAAAAAGATACCTATTAAAGACGTTAAGAAAAGTGTTGAGAAGCAGTACCTAGAATTATTTAATGAACTTATAGACGGTGTTTCAAATGGAACTGATGGAATATTTAATGAAGAAACTCTTACTGAGTACGTGAAGTTAGTAGAAGCGAAGAAAAAGAAAGGGTCTACTAAGAAATAGACCCACTCACACTACACCACATTCAACTTATTAAAAACCTTGTAATAAGAACTAATCTCTTTAGCCCCTTTTATTATTTTAAGTTTTACCTTCTCTATATTCTCCTCAGAGATATCTTGAGGTATCTTAACAATCTTATTACCTACTGTCAAAGGCTCTTGTTTCCAAGGGTTTCCAAGCCGTTCTATAAGCTCTACGTAAGCCTCTGTAGGGAGTTTTCCTGTCTCTTGTTGTATTGCTCCAGCATATATAGCCAGTTGGTCATAACTGTCGGCAGAATACACTGATTCTTTGTCTAACGCACCTGTCTTGTAGTCGATAAGTGTTGTTAACTCTGTATCGTTGCTATCTATGTAACCTCTAATGTAGAAGTTGAACTCAGGGAAATCTAGTTTAATAGACCTCTCAAATTCATCTAGGCGTGTGACCTTGTTTAAGGTTTTAGTTTGCTTGGAGTCAAAGTCTGAGAAGTCATTGTGCTCCAAGGCTTCTCCTACTGCGGATCCAAAATCTGTGTACGCATTTCCGTCGAAACTCTCTCCGAAGAAATAAGACCTTATGTACTCTTTTTTATTTTTAAACCATTTGGAGTGTTGGGAGTAAGAATACATCCCGATTCCGTTTTCATCTATTTTTGGTAATTTCAGTTTTGCCATTATTTATTATTTGTTATAAAGTCAGATAATTCCTGTATATCCTTCTTAGTTATGTCCGTCTCTTTGTTTTTAGCTTTCGTAGGTAGCGTATTTAAAATCTCAAAGGCCTTCTTAGTCTCTGTCTTATTAAGAGGCTTTAAAACCTGTAGTAATTCTGCTCGCACCTCTTCTGTGTACTTTCCACCTTCAAAGAGATAGGTTAGTACTCCAACCTTCTCAGGCTCAACCTCTTCCTTCTCAAACCTTAGTTTCTTAACTATTGAAATAACGGTCTTCACATCTTTCTCACAGTAAGTTACAATTCTGTCCAGACCTCCTTCATAATAAACTCTGCCTACATCCTTCCCTGAGATATCATCCTTCGGAGAAGGTATACCAAGAGAAGTAGCTAATGCTATAAGAGAAGTTGGTCTCCAGCTTGTAGACTTCCACAGGGTTTGAGTATCCATATACTGAACCTCCCACGGTTTCAAATGTGCTACGTCAAACAACATGTTTGGTTCTAAGTCGTTTACAAGGCATCTCCTCATGATCCAAGGGGCATCAAACTGTGTTACTGCATGCCCACATAGCCAAGTTCTACTTGTTACAAATGTATCTAGTAACTCATTAAACTCAGTGAGTAAAACCTTCTCATCATCTCCGTAGAAACTCTTAATTCTTATCTCACCACTGATAGCCATACCTATTGTGATACAAACTATCTTACCGTACTCAGAGTACAGTGGTGCTTCTTTATAATAAAGTTCTATGAGTTCCTCATTTGTGATGTTCTCATTGTCTCCCTTTACCTTGTCATATCTCCAAGCATCATACATAGGGGACTCCTCCGAAAAGGAATTGTCCCCATGAACTGTCTCTATGTCAATGAATAAGAAGTCTTCTAACTTATACTTTTTTAGTATCTTCATATCTTATTGTTGAACTCTTGCTACAATAGCCTCTGTAGTTAAGAATGTACTTGCTACAGATGCCGCATTTTCAAGTGCACACCTCGTAACCTTAGTTGGGTCAATAATACCTCTTAACATCATTGGAACCATTTTACCAGTTTTAACATCTATACCAAAACCATCTTCCATTTTTTCTACAGTTTCCATTCCGGCATTTTTCAATATCTGATTAAATGGTGAGGTGCAAGATTTAAGTAGTAATTCATAACCTTTTGAAAAAGATGATACACTACCAGCTTTAAAGTCCTCTAACAGCATGTCGGCAATATTACGTAGTGCTACACCACCACCAGATACAATACCTTCTTCAAGGGCAGACTTAGTAGCGTTAATAGAGTCTTCTACTCTGTCACTTTTCTCTGCTAACTCACTATCAGATTTTGCTCCAATACGTATTGTTGCTACTCCTCCTGTGATTCTAGCTAACCTCTCTTGTAACTCCTCTTTGTCAAACCTGTTTTTAGTTATCTCAATCTTCTCTTCGATCTCCTTAGTAAGGTCTGTTAGATTGTTAGCGTCACCTACAATAACTGTGTCAGTTTCACTAACCACACAGCTTTTAATTTTACCTAGGTTCCTCGCCTCAATCTTAGTACCCTTTTCAGAAGATACAATTGTAGCACCTGTAAGTGTAGCTAAATCATTAAGTAAATCTACTTGAATTCTTAATATTTGTGGTAAGGTAACTACACAAATCTTGTTTTTAATTGCTCCACTGTCTATGTTTTGGGCTATTACAGAATGAACAAAAGGGTCAATATCATCTGTGATAATTAGGATCCTTCCATCTGGCTTAGTAAATACTGCATCAAATATTTTAACAATGTTATCCCCCTTTTCAATTTTACCTCTGTGAAGAAGTACAAAAGGGTTGTCTAGCTTACAAATATCTCTTTGAGTATCTGTTCTAAATATTCTAGATGTATATCCCTTATCTAGTACTACACCTTCTCTAAGTTCTATATCAGTTTCAGCAGTATCGGAAATTGCTGTAAGAACAGAGCCATGTTTTCCAATCTTATTAAAAGCTTTGGATATCATTTCTCCTAATTCCTCGTCTCCATTAGCTGATACTGTAGCTACGTGTTTAAGGTTTTTCTTTGTAACCTTTCTTGATATATCTTTTAAATGTTTAACTACATCTTCTGCAGCGGTATCAATACCTTTTTTAAGTTCTACAGAAGATTCTCCTGCATCAATTAATTTTAACCCTTCGTCAAATATAGCCTGAGCTATAACTGTAGCTGTAGTGGTTCCATCGCCTGCCTCAGAGTTAGTCCTTGTAGCCGACTCCTTAATAAGAGACGCTCCAATAGCTTCAAATTGGTCTTCCGGATAAATAGATCGTGCTATTGACACACCATCTTTTGTAATCATGTATCCACCGTTGTTGGCAGGTATAATTACGTTTCTTCCCTCTGCCCCTAACGAGGCTTTAACTGGGTTAGCAACTAAGTCAACTCCTCTTTTAAGAGCCTCTCTAGCATCTTCACTAAATTTAATTCCTGTACTCATAGTTTATCGTTTTCTTTTTTTCAACATTTGTTTTCTTTGTCGTCTGTTTGGCCCACGGGTCTTTCTCTCCTTTGTAATTGGATTTATAAGCTCCCCGTCAACGTATTGTTTTTCGTATGGTATGTTTGTCATTGTTATGATTTTTAAAATGGTAGTTCTTCATCATCAACCTCATAATGTTCTGTTATTGCCGCTATCGCTGATATAGGAACTATAAAATGCTCCTCTCCATCGTGGCTTACTTTTCCTCTCTCTCTAGGTGCAACATAGTAAACTATATCTCCCTCTTCTACAGTGGTTATATTCTCAGCAACTTTAATTATAACTGCCTTTGGTAGAGAGTCAGAATCAGCAGGCATGTAAAAATCAGACCCTCCCATCTTGGTACCATCTTCTATAACCCTTATCAAGACCCTGCTTTCAAGGACTGTTCTTATCATTTTTTTCTCCATTATTTTTTCTTGTCTTTTTCCGGTGGATCAACTACCTCCACAGGAGATTCAAATATTTTATATAATCCTATCATAGCATTACTAAGTGCTCCAACCTCTTTCATTGTAAAGACTCCACTTTTAGTAGCTTTTTCTAATCCTTGATGTACTGTTTGTAAATCTTTCATGTTTTTATTTTTTTTTTTAATCTATTATAACTTCAAAATTCTCCGGTGGAAAATTAATTTCATATTCATTGTTCTCTACTAGCAAAGTATCTTCCACTAACCTATCTTCATAGTGTTCAACCTCTGCCCAAGTAGCCCAACCTTTCTTCATAAATGGTTCCATAACTGGCCCCCACTCTTTTAGAAACTCTTTACTGAAACTCTTAGTACATAATAGTTGTACTGTGTCTGTTGATGTTACTTCTTCTGGTGTCATTTTAATAGTACTAATATTATTAATATTGTTATGTAAGCTACTCCTGAGAAAGCTAATACTTTCTCTGTGAACTTCCATGCTTTTTTTAATCTCTCCATATTTTATCTCGGGTTACTATTAGTTAAATGTTTTCTGTTTTCTAAGCTAAGAGAAGACTTCCTACTTCTACCTAATGCTCCACACTCACATCTGTAAGCTTTGTAGACATTTACGTTGGTATGATATTCTCCTGACCAATCTAAGTTATCGGATCCACAAGTAGCACATACCTCTATGTCACTAGCTATGTGAAGTCCTACATTTGGATGTGGTTGCATGTAGGGTCTCATTCTTAGATAAACCTCTTCTAAGACCCTTACATCTTGGTCACAATACTCTGACATAAGTGTCATGTCTTCTATACTTCCCTCAACAACTCTATCCCATAGTCCCGGAGCGTTCTCTAATTTACCTTCAATACCAAAAAACTTAGTAGCTATATAATCTAATCTATTGTGTGTTATAGCAAACTGTTTTCTAGCGTGTATAAGAGTGTCTATTGTCTGATAAGGAGAGGGTAGGTTAAGTCCGTGTTTTAAGAACCTAGTGTTCATCTTCTTCTTGTCAAACTTATTTAGGTTGTGAGCCACAATTATATCAGCTTCATCAACCATACTCCAAAGACCTTTTGTAATCCTTTCATCGTCTCCAGCAAGTACCTCTCTTTTGTTTTGCTTCATCGAATAAACTTTATCGTTGAAGAGCCACTTTGCACTCCAGCATAACATGAACCAATCTCTTTTTATCATGTTTGGTGTAATGTTAACACCCCAAGTAGGAAAGCATCTTACCTCCATTGGTGCTGTTTCTATGTCAAAGACTAATATCTTTGCCGGACTCTCTCCTGAGAAACTTGTGTTTAGGTTTAGGTTCTTAGCCCAATTCCTTATTGATCGTGGTGTTACAGCAAACTCTTGTGCTAGGTCTTTCTGTATTTGCTCCAAGGATTCTACTGGAACACCATCTACTATAATTTTGTTCTTAGCGTAAGAAACCTTTATAAGTTCCTTATCTTCCTCACTTAAATTCTTAAATAATGTCGCCATTGTTTATCTGATCTTTTAAAATGTTAAGTTTAATTCTCAGAGAGTCTATAAGATTTATAGATTCATCTCTGTCTCTGTCTACCAGTGATTCATTTAAAGAGGCTGTATCCTCATGGATATCACCTGTTTGATGATTTATCACTTGTAATCGTTTACTGTTTAAGCTTTCTCTCACTTGTTTATGTTTTATAGTTTCATTAATCCTCTGGTTCTAAAAATCTTTTTAACCACATTCCAAGGTTATCTACACTCACCCAATCAATGTTGTACTTATTACACCATGTCATGTAAGTAAATTTACTACCTCTTGAAATCTTCGCTCTATGGTTTTGAAACACCATTGTAAAGTTAAGGTCGGGATTATTCTTTAGCACAGCCATTATCTTTTTTCTGTCGGCCATAACAAACCTTCCTTTAACCTCTAACACCTTACCTGATTTAATAAGTACAAAGTCCGGTGTATACTTTCTCTCTTGGAGAATATCTTTACATCCGCACTCCATACACTTAAAATTCTTGTAAGATGTCTTTTGCTCGTACTCTAGTTTTATTGGTTCATACTGGTACTCTATGTTGTTTTCATCGAGTATTTTAGCTACTGTGTGCTCTAGTCCAGATCTGAACCCAGCTTTAATAGCATTTTTTCTAACTTTAGAACGAAATATCTTTTCTCTTCTCATATTAGTGCGAATATACGACTTTTTTTTAAGTTACACAAGTTTTTAGTGATTTATTTTCTAATGGACATCAGCATATGAGTTTCCAAACTTCGTATCAACCTCAATTTCAACGTTTAACCTCAAAACCTCATTAGCTTGCTTAATACTATCTTTAATTATCTTTTTAGTCTGAGCCCTACACCCAATCTTTGATAGTGATAGGTGTTCATCGTGGTACTGCAATATAGGGTTTAATCCATTTGAAGCCATGTACTTTAACCATATGTCAAAGACAAAGGATCCTGTTCCTTGATTAAGGGTAGAAAAGATGTCCTTCTCACTCCTTACAGAATACCAAAACTTATTAACAGGGTTTTGTAACCACATCTGGTCGTTAACCATCTTGGTAGTTATATCTTTAGGTAAGTGTTTAATACTCCAGTTACGGTTCCAGTAGTCACTAATTAACTTCTTAGCCTCTTTCTGTGTCTTACCAATAGCTTTGGATAACTTTGGGGCACCAATGCCATAAATACAGCTATAATTAGCTTGTTTATACATACTTCTAATATCCTTGTGACTAACTCCTTCTTCTCCACCTGTCTTATCATACAATTTATGTTCATCAACCTCTTTACCTGTTATAGCACCTGCATATACAGCAAGAGACAAATGAGGGTCAAACCCTTCTTCCATTTGCTCTGTAACATACTCAGGGTCATAGTCCCACATGTAATGTCTTTTAGTGTTGTCCTCAAGGGAAACTATATCACTCCCACAAAGTTCATAACCCTCTGGAGCAACTATACACTCTCTTATTAATCTACCGTCCCAAAAGTTCTCGGCTACAGCTTGGTCTAGTGGCTCACCTCTTTCAAGGGCCTTTTTAACGTGTCCTGTAACTTTAGGGAGGTTTGCTATTGGTTTCATATGTCGTAGTCTAAGAGTGTTTGTAAACCCCTGCATACCTGCTATGACTTGACCGTGTTGATCTACTGTAGAAAGAAAACCTTTTAAAAGACTTATCCTGTGATTAATTATAGTTAATCCGTCTAACTGACCTATTGCAGGCTCTTTCTTATATAGTTTTATTATACTTCTACATAGGTTATCCACATCTTTTATTTGAGGTACTGGCCCATTAGCCCCATCCTTAAATGTCTCAGGCTTCCATCCAAGAGAAAACAACCAGTCTTTCAGTTGTGTTGTAGACTTAGGGTTTGCATCCTCTCTAATCTCTTGAGAGTCAATAGGTAAACCTCTCTCCTGTAAAGCTTCAAACCATTTGGTTCCAGCTATGGAGATAGACTTATCTGCTTTGTACATTGTCTTAGGTTTACTTTTTAAGACGTTACCCGGTGGCATAGCCTCTTGCAATAATAAGGTCTTTTCCTCTACTAACCCTTTTAATATTTTAAGATTATAATTAACCTTGTTTACATCAACAGTACATTTATTTAATTGCTGATATACAACACAGTCCATCTTAAACATAAGGTACTTTATAAACTTCATTACCTCTTCATATGATCCGTACAGCTCTGTCATTATTCTAAGTAAGTCTTCCCACAGAGCTATAGTAATCTTAACATCTTCTTCACATCTATGTTCGTATTCCTCATAGGTTAGTCCTTCCCAATCCTCTATCTCAGGCTTTTTTATCCCGAAGTCCTCTCCGAAGTCTGCTAGTCCAAAGGTTCTATCTTTTCTTTGGGTGTATATGTTCCAAGCTAGCGGCAGGGTGTCAATTACATAGGCCTCAATCTTAAAGTCTAAGACTCTCTCTAATTCTACTGCGTCAAAGGCTTTGAAATAGTGTCCTACAATTATGTTGTCAGGATTAGACATAACATCTCTCATTACATCATAATCATTGGTGGATTTTACTCCCCAAGTTCCGTCTTGTTTTTTATAACCTACGGACATTACGTGTATCTTGTTGGATACTAGTCCGTCGGTTTCTATGTCTATTACGTATGTGTTCATTTTAAAATACTTTTTATAATTTCTTCACAAAGCTGTTGAGGTATCTTAGATCTCTCATATGATTCCTTTCTTCCTTGTGTACCTGTTTTTGCCCCACGTCTAGCACTAGCATGGTGGCAGTGTTTGTCTATTATTTCTCCATCTTTATTATATTTATAATTTTTACACATTGGTCTTGGTGTCCAAGTCTTAGAATTAGTCCATATATCTGTAGGTTTAGCCCTATCATCTCCATACTTGCAATACCAAACAGTGTGTCTATCAAATTCTTGCATCCAGTCCATGTGTCTTAACATTCCCCTAGGGTTTTCTATAAAGAAAATGAGGTTTGGATTAATCTCTAACCAATATTTTATTAAACCTATCCAATGTTGGTTTACCTTGTCACACTCTATAGCGTACTCGCTCTTAGGCTCTTTTGTATTTGTTCTGTGGGTGCTACAAGCTGCAATACTATATGTTGTACAGTCGGGAGATGCCCACACTACATCGGGCGTAAAGGGCACATCTCCAAGTCTTAACTTACCTATATCAATACTTAAATCAATCTTTGGATAAGGAGTCCAATCAACTGAAAATACGTTTATACCTCGTTTCTCAGCCTCTTTTCCAATACTCCTTGACCCTGCAAATAGTTCTAGTAAATTCATATTTCCTCTCTCTAATTTAAGTGCCTGTTTTCTTCCCGTCGGAGTTTGTGATATTCTTCCATCCACTCTACTAAAGTCCCTTCTTCTACTGTTGACTTTAAACGTAATGTGTTTAAATCCCCACTTACACCTTTATTCCTTAAAAATTCCTTTGCTGTTGTCATAATCTCTAATTCAAATTAAACTTTAATAATTTACCCATACCATCAACTTCTTCAAACAAAGTGTTTCCAAAGTCTACGTGGTTCATAGATATTAAATACTCCCTACCGCAGTACATGGAGACAGATGTTCTGTCCTCACCTTCTGGGCCGAAGTCCTCTATTCTATTCATATCTAAGGTTCTAACTTCTAACTTCTCCTCAATGAGGTCTCCATCGTCGTCTACAATCTTAGTTATAATAAAAAACGTTTCGTATAATGCCATAGTTTTAAAATACATCTCCAGGAGACATTTTAGGTAACCCTTCTTGTTTCTTCTTCTTACCAACACTCTGTAACTCTTTAATAGGGTTTATCCCATTGTTATCAAAGTATCCAGTAAAACCATCAACCTCTTTATAGGTTAATCCTATACTAGCGTCAATGGGGGTTATCTTACCACCTGTGCTAATATCTTTTACCTTTTCTACTCGTATTTCCATTATTCTCCGCATAGCGGGTATTTTATGATTAGGTATTCTATGATACAATATAAATGAATCTGACCTGTTGGCCCATATGTTCCCGAAGACTGCCGAATATCTTGACGGGCACTTAGGATACCCTTCGGCATCCAATGGTGCTCTTGTAGCCTCTGTAACTGGATGTAATGACATTATAACAGAGCACACTGTCTTAGCAAATATATTTAACTCTGACAGCAGGTTATCTACGTAAGCATACTGATTAGTAGGAGACTTCTTGTAATAAGAAAATGGGTCTATGAAGACCCCACTTATACCGTATAACTCGTGTAACTTCTCTGCCCTCTCTAAAACCTGCTCTACAGAATAGTGCACATCATTTTTCATGATGAAGAAGTGAGTGTTGATAAAGTCCTTGTATCCTTTTAGCTCTAAGTAATTCCCTTTGAAATAAGATATCTCTTTTCCTGATAGTGATTCAATTAAAACTTGCTTAGTGTTGTACACCTCATTCTCACCACAACTAATAGCGAATTTCTTACCGTACAATACTGATAAGGCTACTAATTGGTGAAGGGTTACGTAAGTCTTACCTACTCCTTCAAAGGATAACATAAAGTTAAGTGTGTTGTCTTTCCACACTAAGTATTCATCTAATTGAGGCCACCCATAGCTCACACCAATAGGGATTGTCCCGTCAATAGCTTGTATGAGTTTGTCCTCGTCTTCACCTTCTTTAGATAAGAAATCTAGGTTATCTAGTTCTTCCTCTTCTGTATCTGTGTGTTCTACACCATACCCCTTATCTCTGAGGGTGTTATACCCTCTTCTAAAATCCCCGTCAAATTTCAGCATACAGAAAATTGCTGAGTTAGAGTAAGGCTTCATTTCGTCGAAGTCTGTTGAGGTTGAAAAGACATACAAGAAGTTTCCCTCTAGGTTGTATCCTGCAGATATTCCATCTGTCTTGCCGGGTCTTGTAAACTCAACCCATTTGTCAGATTCTCTTTCTACTGTCCACCCGTGTTCTTCTAACAAGTCCATCCCTATATCAGGGTTAGCGTTGTACTTAGGAAAAGGGTCTACGAACTCTTTGTCATCTGAATAATATTTCTTTTGTTTTACTAAGGTTTCATCGAAGAGGACAGATGTACTCATTAGAATAGCTCTGTCATAATCAGATATTTTATTTATCTTTGTGAGGTTACCATATACTAAATCATATCCTTCTGAGGGATAACATTTTAGATAACCCCCTTCACCTCTTGTCTCAATTAAAACCTCTTTGTTTTTATTTTTAGCTAACTTCTTGTTTCCTTCTACTACATCTGTTCTATATATTACGTGGTACCCATCATTCTTTGTCTTCGATACAACCATCTGTTTTAAGATGTGTGTTGGTATCTTAGCCTTCCATGAGTCCCACAGTTCGTCTGGATCCTCTGCATATTTTAAATCAAAATCAATACCCTCTAAGCCTCCAGATACAGCTCCGGTACAAATACCTATCTCCTCAAAGTCAAAGTCCTCTATCTCACTGTTGATAGGTGAACCCCAATCTCGTCTGATAGGTACTTTACCACCTTGTCTGAGTGGTACAGGGTTAAGCCCTGCTTCTGAGTAATCTATTGCTATATCTTTATAACCCATTAAATTTATTTGTTAATAATTCCGTGTACAAGAAATTACTGTGGTTAGGTTTACCATCCTTCCAAGACTCGGGAGAAATTCTCTCTCCACTCTCTATCTCCACATAGAAATACTCATATCCCTTTGGAGAACCCTCTACTAACACCAGTTTGTTCTCTTCTCTACACCATACTCTCTCTAAAGTAGCCTTCCAATTTCTAACCTTCTTGTTATTTTTATTATACCAGTCATTATCTCCGTAATACTCACAGAACTTTTTACCATTTACTGTGTACCCTTTACTAAGAGCGTGTTCTGTAACCTGTTCTGGAGTAGGTGGTTTAAATTCGTTACCTTCAAAATCTTCTTTAATAAAGAATCCTCTCAAGATACTTTGTAACTCACCCTTTGCCTCCTTACCTTCGTCTACAGCTTTTCTTATGTTTGCTTTTGACTTAGCTAAAGATTTGAAATGATTAAGTATTAAAAATGTGTGGTAGTCTTCGGATTCAACAATCTCTATTATAAAATCGTTTATTATTAGGTTGTATATTATCTCTGGAACCTTTAGGTCAGTAGATAAATCTCCTAAGATCTTACTAGGGTTTATCCTTATAACTCCTAGTGTACTGATAGTGGATTGACTACAAAGGTAAATATAGAGTAGCTTTGCGTGAGGGGAGAGGCCGTTAAATATGGCGTCCCCCCATAACTTACTTATTTTTACCATTAGCGTGGTTTATTTAGAATGGCATATCATCATCCGGCATATCTTCTAATTTCTTACCCCTAGCTTTTCTAGGCTCAGGCTTAGATTCATCACCGTCTTTTGCTTCACCAGCAAAGTTCTCAGCTAAGAACTCTCCTAATTTCTCATAGAGGAAGTCCTCTTGAGCAGAGAAATCCCACTTAGTAACTTTACCTCTAGTCTTAGATGTAGCCTCTGGCAGATCATCTCTTTCTAGTACATAAGGCAGTTTCTCCTCGTTTTGATACATTACTACTCCAGAATAAGGTTTACCGTTATCTTTACTAACCATTCCCCAAACTCCAAATGTAAGCTCTGTCTCAACATCAATGTTGGCTACTCTTCTAATGAAATCTCTAGGTATTCTTCCAAATACTTCACCTAGTGACACCTGATACTTTTCATCTACATCAGTTATTTCTAGTTCAAGTACTTCTCCCCAATCTGTGTCTTTTAAGATTACATCGGTAAGCATTCCACTTACATCGTGTAACTTAAAGTAATACACATCTTTACCTTCATTCTTCCCTTTTGTTTTTTGACGAACCTTAATGGCGTCATGTTCAAGACCTATAGCATCTAGCTTTTTCTCAAGGTCTTCTCTGTTGTCATATTGTAGCACTAACGAGCTATCAAATACGCTTAAAAATGTTTTTGACGAATTACCGCCTCTACTGTTTAATCCCATTGTTTTAAATTTATTTAGTTATTATTATTTATTATCTACCTTTTTCATCAGGGTAATGTTCTTTAGAAAATTCAGATTGCCAGTACTCCTCCGTATCTACATCCATTACGGTTAGTTTTCCACTCCATCCGCATCCAGAGTCTATGTTCCATAAATTATAAAACTTCTCTGGTAAATGAGAACTGGTCGCTGTATGTCCTATAAACACTTTGTTAAATTGGTCTAAAGCCTTTTTAACTTTTTTATTATAGTCGTGCATACCTTTCTTAGCAAATATTTCAACTGCTGCGGCATTCTTTAATAAACTTCTATCCCAATGGCACTCCTTAGCATCTGCTCCTGCATTTACAGGATACAAAGCACTGGTTGGAAATTCATCAGACTTATAATCCCATCCACCGTGTATAAAGATGTTGTTGTTTTCATCTATATACCAGTTTAATAGGTTGTTAAAGAAGTCTTTGTGAGACTGCTCTACGAGTAACCCTGTCCTTACATAAGATTCTAATGTAGCTTTCCCACCTTGCTCCGTCCATATAATAGGGGAGTGTCCCATGTTGAGCCAATCTTGGCACCAGTTATCATGGTTACCCCTTATAAAGATTACTTTAGGATCACCCTTGTAATTAAAGTGTGCTTTATTATAAATGCCTAATAGATAGTCCACTAATTCAGCAGACTCTCCCCAGCCATCAACGTAATCTCCTAAAAAGATTAATCTATCTGTATCCACGTCATAATTACATTTAATCAATACATCTTGTAAAGACTTTAATGCTCCGTGAATATCTCCTATTACTAGTGTTCTCATGATTATGTGTTTCTATGATTCCTAATCCTACTGTTATAAAAGACAATATCCGCTTGAATATCCTCTTTTTCTTCTTTTAAAATATTTCTCTTTTTTTCATACAGTAATCTGTTGTTATTATATTTATTGTTTAACTTTATTAATTTATCTTTTATCTCTTCATCTGATAGTGTTTCATTATTAGTTATTCCTTTTCTTTGACTCACTCTTCTACTCCAATTCTCACTAGACTTTTTAACCCAGTAAGCTGTTTGAGCGTTTAACTTCTCTATGTCTCTTTTTAGGTTATCTAGTTTCTCAAGATCATTGTGAGCCATAACTTTAACTAAGGTTCTACAGAATCCATCTTTACTCTTTAATATGTTATCTGTCACAAATTTATTCACCGGTTCATAATAATCGTTGTACCTTATATCTTGCCACTGATACACATGGTCGAGCCTAGATATTCTAAACCCTTTGTAAAATATAACCTCTTCACCTTTGAAGGTGTGTATTCTGTTTGGTAGTTCATGACAGGCTAAGTAAAATATTTCCCTGTGTATGTCTTGTTGTTCCCGCATAATTGTTGATTGTACACAAATATACGAAAAATATTTCATATACACAAGTTTTTACCTTAATCATCTGTTCTTGGCAGTATAAATAGTACTGCAAGTATTACTAGTGCTATTAAAAGACCTGTTGCTCCCATATCTATTATTCCCATAGTTCTATTTTTTAAAACCTAGTTCCTTTTCTTGCTTGTTTCTTTCTCCAATCTGTATCTATATCAAATTGTAATCCTGCGTTATGGTTGAACCGAATCAAACCAAGCTCAGGTCGCTGTGTCCATACCAACTGGTAGGCTATCTTTACATTGGGGAATACACGAAATGTAAACTCATTTCCAAACTCCCAACTTGTTCTCACATAATCGTTGGATCTCCATAGCTTACCATACCCAACAAAAGGCATAACACCTAGCCTGTCGAATCTAAAGCAATACCCTGTCTCTAAGCCATACCGATACAAATCCTGCTCAGACAAGTCAGCGTACTCAAACTTAGCCGAGACAACAATATTCTCAGCCTGTAATTTAAGTTTACAAGAAATGTCAAGCGTAAATGCCTCATTCCCGTAATCGTCATCAAAAAATGCTAACTTTGCATCCTGATACACAGCCAAACCAACAGCGTTCTGTGCCTGTGCTGTTAATGATAGTAGTAATAATATTATAATTAGTTTTTTCATTTCTATTTTATTTAATAATTGTTAGTTCAACATTCTCCCACTTCCCTGCTGTCATAGTCTTATTAACAAGGAAGTCTATCCTATTTGTCCACCGCTTATTCATCCTGTCCTGTACTGTCCACACCCCGTTCATCTCCCCTGCGTTAGTTACACACACCTTTGTCCCGAAAGTGAAGCCAAGGGGCTCTAAATCCCTTGAGACAGCTATCCATCTGTGTCCTGCAGGGTTGCTAGGGTTTATCTTTTGCATACTAGCTGTAGTTAGATAGTCTGCGTTAGTTTGCCTAGGATCTGCGTGGTATATGGTTGCGGTTACGTATAATATTAGTGATAGTGTTTTTAGTATCATGATTCACATTTATATTCGTATAAAGACCCCTCTCTAAGAGGAAGTGCTGATATAGGTGATACTCCTTCAAATGGTATTTTATGTGGTTCTCTTATGTAACTAGACTTTTTAATAAGAAGGGTTATCTGCTCACAAATATGTACCCAGTTATTAAAGTGTGATTTAGCCTTTATACCAACCTTATCCCTCCAATAATCTCTGTTCTTCTCTGCGGACATCAATCTCTTTGTAGGATCTCCGTGTGTATAGATAATGTTTCCTTTTAAATCCGTTACACATTGGTCAATGTTATTTACTGATAGTGGTTCATATAGTTTCATATGCTTATTAATTTAACTTTGTGAATTATCTCCGATTGTTTAATGTACTCATCTCGTTTCATTCTGTTGAGTTGTAACTTTCTCATGTAAGGTGAAGGGTAATAAATTTCAAATGCATCACTGTTAAAATTAGAACAAAACTTATTACCTTCTAAAGTACATACGCCTTCATTGTGTTTAGTGTGTCCCCAATCCCACATATTTTGTCTAGTATCTGCCCAAGTAATCCAACCTTTTCTCATAAAGGAACGCTTACTATTTTCCCACCCTAAGGCCATTATGTCATTACTAACTGCTATTAACTGTATTCTTCCTTCTTGTTTTTCCATATCTCTACTATTTTTACAAACATACAAATAATTTTCCAATTAACCTAATATAATCGTAAAATCTTTTCCTCTGTGTGTTTCTTTTTTCTTTTTAGCCTTTGAAATAGCTTGTTCTTCGTTGTATGCTTCCACACAAACGTACCTGTTGTCGTACCCATCCTCGGTAAGTACCCAAAACTCTACTGTATACAGGGTTTTCATAACGTACCAATTATCTCTTCGTTCTCCCCCTCTTGATAATAGGCTGCCCCACCATCGTTTCCTTCGTCATCTTTTTGGAAGACTAACATACTCCTATCGGAAAAGAATAATACCAATGGCCTCTTTTCCCACCCGAAAGATTCCGCTTCTTCTAGTGTCATGTACCTAGCTTCGGCAATCTTTTTGCCTTCTAGGAGATCGTTGAAATGTTTGCTGTGTTTTGTGTCTGTCATAACTATATACTTATAAGTTTAACTTTATGTGTAATTTCTGATAGTGTTATTACCTTTTCTCTTTTCATTCTATTTTCTCTCAGCTTTTTTTGGTAAGGTGTCATAGGGTTTGCATAAGTTAATTCTTCTATCGAAACAAATAATCCACCTGCATCGTTGTGAACATAAGGTAAATCTACGTTATAGCAAGTGGGGGAATTTATAAACCTCACTTCTACCGGTACTCCAGTAAAATACATTAATCCATAGTTATCTAATGTACGGTCACTTACAATAACTAAATCTCCCTGTCGTATGTTGTTGTCATCTTCCATATCTATATTCTAATTTAAAAGTTTCATTGGAGCTTGTTGTACAAACTTCCCTATTTCACTCTCTTTCTGAATAATAGACCGGTACTTCTTGTTGTACCACTCTAACTTATTGAAGTCTATCTTAGCGTTACTGGCTTTCATACTACCACCATCTACAAATAACTCAATGGCCTTATCTCTGTCAATGATATTATTGGCTTTAGTGTCCTCTTTTGGAGACCACCCTAGTCTAAGGATATAATTAAGAAGTGCCCTTTTGTTAATTCCGTTTAAGTTAATCTCATCACTGTCCCTCTTAGAGAGCTTCTTACCAGAGGTGTGGCACACTAACCCTACGTGGGTAAACAGTGGCATCTCTTTATATTGTAATGGACACGTCATATTAATAATCCTGTGTATAAGAGCTTGTTTATAAGAATTTGCTATGTGGTCTACTCCCCGTACTATCCACGTTATCTCCTCTATGTAATCATCAACTATACTACAGAAGTTATATGCTGGGGATCCATCACTTTTCATAATAACCTGTGACTTAGCAAAGGTATCTATTTGCTCGTTACTCTCCTTAATTCCTGATAGTGTATCCACCCAATCACACGATACATTGTGTAAGGCACTTTCTTTTAATCTTATACACCCGTCATCTTCAAAGGCATACCCCTTCTTTACAAATTCATTTGCATAATACTTGTACAAACCAAACCTAGATGATTGTTTAAATGATTTAAAATAATCAATTCCTAACGTATCTAATCCTGCGTATATAGGTTGTATAAGTTCTTCTTTACTTCTTTGAAGATCTGTGTCGTCTATTCTAACAATTAGTTTACTCTCTGGGTGTTGTTTGGACAGTATCCAGTTAAAGTAAGCTGTTCTAATTGTTCCGATGTGTAATTTACCTGTTGGTGAAGGTGCTATTCTTAATTTGTGTGCTTGTGGTTTCATATGCTGATAAGTTTAATTTTATGTGTTATCTCAGATTGTTCTATGTACTGTTCTCTTTTAAGTCTATTCTCTTGTAACTTTCTTTTGTAAGGCGTATCATGATATATCTCAAAAGCATGAAGACAGAAATTAATCTGATATTTATTACCTTCTAATATTATAGACCTATTTAGAGTGTATGGCTTACTTTTTTCTTCTAGAAAGTGTTTAAGGGTATAACTATCTGTCCAAGTTACCCACCCTTTTTTCATAAAGGGTTTAGTGTCTCCGCACCACCCTACTGTTTGTCTGTTTTGAAAAATATCTGGGTTATCTTTTACTGCTATTAATTTGATTCTATATTCTTCTTTCATGATTATATACTTGTAACAGTTACTTTATGTTTTATCTCAGAGAGCCTTATCACTTCATCTCTCTTCTGTTGTTTTAACTGGAGCTTCTTTTGGTAGGGTGTTAACTCTTTTTGTGGTCTACCATTCCAAAATTTAATAGCTGGTGATACTTTGTCAAAATCTACGACATAGTCTGAATAGTCTATGTAGCTTTGTGATGTACCACTAGAGGACGTTAGTATTTGTTGCATTATCCCAGCCCCATCACCAATATCAACTGGGGATATAACTTCTCCCCAACCTGTCCCAACTCTATATATTAGTCCATCACCATTACCACATCTAAGCCTAATATCATCTGGTTGTCCAAAGTCATTGTAGTGTTCTGCATCTATAGTTGCTACATGTTCTTGTCCAGTAAGATTTGTGTATCTACAACCTTGTACAAATCCTCGTCTTATTGCCTCTTCTATAAGATCTTGTATATGTTCTTCCATAAGAGCTTGTATATGTTCTTCCATGTCTGATAGTGTTTCTTAAAATGGTAACTCATCATCTCCCGGCTCAATAGCCATGTCATCTATTAACTTTTGTAGTACATCTGTAAATTCTCCACAACTACAGCACCACAATCTCTCGTCAAAGTCATCTTCTAAAATCTCTGTTCCATTACAGTTAGGGCAACAGTAATCATCATCTTTATCTTCTGGCTCTATTCCAAAAGACCTGTTCCACTCGTCAAATTCATCGTAGTAATCATCACTTCCCCATTTTTTACTTCCCCAAGATCCATATCTACTGTTACCATATCCATAGTAATGATTGTTTCCGTAGTCATCTCTGTCTGCAGAATCTACTTCCCATACTTTACCTGATAACGTTCCAAATAATTTAAGTACAAAGGATAACGTACTAAACACATGGTTGATTATCACGTACTCATTATTAGAGTGAGGGTCATAATATCCACAGCTCATATTAGCACAACTTACTCCTAACCCATTCTCTACTAGTTGGTACACATCGGTCAGTCCCCCATCTGTCTCTTTTCTTTTGTATTTCTCTAACACTGGTTTAATAGCCTCTGAGAAATCATCTGAGCATAGTTTGGTTGCAAATATATTAGTTACAAAGTCACTTCTCTTTTGTCTGTCACATTGAAGTACAAACTCTGTGTCATCAAAGAAACTCATGTCAGCCTCTCTACTACCTACACACCCTACTTCTTCATCTCTAAAGAAAGCTACTTTACATACATCTACTTTCCGTAAGACTTCAAGGGCAATAAACACCCCTACCTTATCATCTCCACCAATACCCACTCTGTTCATGTTTGATCCGTCAATTGATATTAGTTTACCTTGCAGCTCAAAGATATTGAAGTTCTTGTATATATCGTGTACTGTGTCTGTATGAGCTACAATGCAAGGGTAAGTCTTTGCCTCACCCCTTGTTATATAAATATTCCCGTTGTCCTCATATGTCTCACAACCCTCAATACTTTTTAGTTGCTCATATATGAAGAGCTCCATGTTTTTAGTCTTGTACGTTGCTGTTTGGACTGATAGTGTTTCAATAAGTCCTTTTTTATTCTCGTGTTTCATGTGTGTCTATATTTTAATTATTATTAATCCACTCTTGTTGTTCCTCGTCAAAGGTATATCCTGCGTCCTCATAGGCCGCTTTCTCATTATCTGTGTGTACAATCATGCCTTCAATTTCTACGTAGTCATTACCATCATTAGGATAATACTCTTCTGAGTATTCACAGAAGAAGGTGTCGTCCATATCATAGTACCTAGTGCCACATTGTACAATGTTATCTCCTATACTATCCACGTGTGTATACCCATTATCTTCTACATGCACTGCATTATCAGATAATATCCAGCATTCTGTAATGTAATCTTCACAGGCGTTATCTACGTGAGTATATTCTCCTCTGTCCTCTAAGTATACAGCATTATCTGAATCAATGTAACAATCATCGTAGAAATCCCACTCTCTGTCATCACCACTACCATCTCCTCTATCTCCTCCAGTGCTTTCATAACAGTAGTCGTGGCTACCACAATCATTAGACAAATACCCATCTCCTCCATAGGTAAACGTATCAATGTACGG
>Ga0070754_10000327_pt1 | contig 46330 bp, 51 predicted proteins | sample VirMetDEL_Sep_01_FD_75181 | JGI IMG/M metagenome (GOLD analysis project Ga0070754, IMG submission 75181) | Aqueous microbial communities from the Delaware River and Bay under freshwater to marine salinity gradient to study organic matter... | ecosystem: Environmental > Aquatic > Marine >...
AGTGATTACGTTAAGTTACAGCGTAATTTTGATGAAGCGAATCCTGAGGCTTTGCTACGTGACTACCTTAAGGCTACGGAGACAGCTCTTGATGATGACGATATACAGTCATTAATGGATGAGTACTCCTACGATGCAGACTTAGATGATAAGTCGGATATTAAGAAGGTCAAAGTAGCAAAGAAGAAAGCTATTGCTAAAGCTAAGAACTACTTCGTTGAGCAGCAAGAGAAATACAAGCAACCCCTTGAGTCAAGGCCGGAAGCTATCTCTGAGGGTGAGAAAGAGCAGTACAATGCTTACAAGCAATATTTAAATGAAGCTGCAACGCAGCAAGAGGAGACTAAACGAAAGTCTGAGTGGTTCACACAGAAGACTGACGAAGTTTTTAACAATGAGTTCAAAGGTTTTGAGTTCAATATTGGAGAAGATAAAGTTACGTATAGTCCGGGTAACGCAGAAGAAACCAAAAAGTCACAGTTATCACCTATGAACTTTGTTAACAAGTACTTAGATGAGAACGGGCTTATGAAGGACGCTGCAGGATACCATAAAGCGTTAGCAGTTGCAATGAACCCTGAAAAGTTTGCTCAATATTTTTATGAGCAGGGTAAGGCTAATGCCACAGAGGATGTGATGAGGAAGACTAAGAATATCAATATGACAACTCGTAACACACCTGAGGTATCGTCTAAATCAGGGACACAGTTTAAATCTTTAAATAATGATTCAGGTCGTGGTTTAAAGATTAGAAGTATTAAAAGAACATAAATTTTAAAAATTAGAAAAAATGGCAGGAGCTATTACAGGAGCTGCAGGGCAACCGGCATTACAGCCGAGTGCGGAGCAAGTTGCATTACAGAGCAACTATATTACAGATTTTAACTTCTTAAATCAGTATCTACCTGATACTTATGAGAAGGAATTTGAGCGTTACGGAAATCGTACCGTAGCATCTTTCTTACGTTTAGTAGGAGCAGAGATGCCTTCTAACTCTGACCTTATCAAATGGGCTGAGCAAGGAAGATTACATACTAAATACGTTGGTGTTACAGGTACAGCAGCAGCAGCAGGTGCAGCGTCTAGTGTATTCACTGTTCCCGCAGGCGAATTAGGTGGAGGTTTACTTGCAGTTCGTGTAGGTCAAACAGCTATGATTATTGACAATGCAGGTGGTAACAGCGTTAAGGTTGTGGTTACTAATGTTGACACAGCAGCGGGTACTTTTGTTGGAGCGTTTTACTCTGCAACAGCAGTAATTTCAGCTACAGCAACTTACACTATGTTTATTTACGGTTCTGAATTTAAGAAAGGTTCAGCAGGAATGCAAGGTTCTTTAGAGGCTGATGACGTATTCTTTGAAAATAAGCCAATTATCTTAAAAGATAAGTATGCAGTATCAGGTTCTGATATGGCTCAAATTGGATGGGTTGAAGTAACTACTGAGAATGGTGCTACAGGTTACCTTTGGTACTTGAAGTCAGAGCACGAAACTCGTTTACGTTTTGATGACTACTTAGAAACAGCTATGTTGGAAGCAGTTCCTGCAGTAGCAGCTTCAGGTGCAGCAAAAGAGTTTGGTAACGCAGCAGGTACAGATAGCCAAGGTGGTTCTGAAGGTGTATTCTACTCTGTAAACCAACGTGGTAACGTATGGTCAGGTGGTAACCCTAACGTATTAGGTGACTTTGATTCAATCATTCAACGTCTTGACAAGCAAGGTGCGATTGAAGAGAATGTAATCTTCGTTGACCGTCAGTTTGGATTTGATATTGACGATATGTTAGCAGCACAAAACTCTTACGGAGCAGGTGGTACTTCATATGGTTTGTTTGATAATGACCAAGAGATGGCGTTAAACTTAGGATTCACAGGATTCCGAAGAGGTTATGACTTCTATAAGTCTGATTGGAAATACTTGAATGACCCAACTATGCGTGGTGGTTTACCACAAGGTGCAGGTTCAGGTCGAATCAACGGGTTATTAGTACCTGCAGGTTCAACTTCAGTGTATGACCAAATCTTAGGTAAGAACGCTAAGCGTCCTTTCTTACACGTACGTTACAGAGCTTCACAAACTGAAGACAGACGTTACAAGACTTGGATTACAGGTTCAGCAGGTGGTGCAGCTACTTCTGACTTGGATGCAATGGAGGTTAACTTCTTGTCTGAGAGAGCTGTATGTACTTTAGGTGCAAACAACTTCTTCTTATTCCAAGAGTAGTAGATTATAAAGGGAGTCTGTTCGAACAGACTCCTTTTACTTTTTTTAAATTCAAATTAAATTCAAATGAAAAAAACAGTAGAGTACGTAGATAAGCAGTACAAGCTATTAGGTCAAGACGCACCTTTATCGTTTATGCTTGCTTCAAGAAATTCAAGAAGATTCCCATTACTATGGTTTGATGAGGATAAAGGAGAGCAAAGAGCGCTTCGATATGCAAGAAACCAACAGAGTCCATTCGAGGACGAGCAAGATGGCAACGCAATACTAGAGCCAATTGTATTTGAGGATGGGTTTTTAACAGTTCCAAAATCAAACCAAGCATTACAGAAGTTTTTAGATTTACACCCTGCAAAGGATGTTAAGTATTCTTTAGTTGATAAAAACAAAGAGGCTTCTGAAGTACTAGAGGACTTAAACTTAGAGGCTGATGCATTGATTGCAGCTCGTGAGTTAAGTATAGACCAAATCGAGGCGGTTACTCGTGTAGCATTTGGTACTGACCCTAGTACAATTACATCATCTGAGCTTCGTAGAGATATTTTATTATTTGCTAAGCAGAACCCTGCGGCATTCTTGCAGGTTGTAGGAGATTCATCTTTACATATTGATTCAATGATACAATCATTCTTTGATAAAGGCGTGTTAGCTTTTAGAAAGAATAAGAAGGAAGTGTTCTTTAACACTCCTACTAATAAAAAACGGATGCTTGTTATTCCGTTTGGAGAGGACCCGTTATATGTGGTCTCATCTTACTTACAAAGTGATGATGGTCTAGACGTTCTAGAATTTCTAGAAAAAGTCGCAGAGACTAAGTAGTGAAAGGGAGGCAGAAATGCTTCCTTTTTTTTTGCTATCTTTGTGACATTATTAATCATTTATATAGTTAAAACAAAAAAACAATGGTAAAATTTATCAAAGTAAATGACATTCCAACGCACGAGGTGCTTATAATACCTATTGCGAGTATGGTAAAAATTCAAACAAATTTAGTTGGACAAACCGATATAGTGTATAGAACGGAAGATGCAGGGTTAGACCGTTGTCAAATATCTCACGCAGCCATGCCTTCAGCTTCAGATACGGCTATGGTTGATTGGCTTACTAGACAATTTATTGCAGCTAATCAACGTCCTTGGTCAGAGCCGATGTATAACGTATTAGCTTCTGACGCTCCTTATTCAATTTCTGACATTCAAATAGCATAATCATGAGAAAGTATATATATCTAAATAACGGAACAAGTGATGTAATCATTAGTAATCTTGAAGGCATTATGTCGGTAGGGACAACAAGTTCTACTGTATTAACATTAAAAGTTTATCAAGAAACTTCTCTTTCTAATCTTGGTGTTATAACCATAACTCACGATGCTAATGTAGGAGCTCACGATATGAAGATTTGGATTCTTGGAGTTATTCAAGACTTGTTTAGTTCAAATTGGAAAGAGGTCGCTCCATTACAGGTTCCACCTAGAGCGGTTTCATCAATAGTTTATTCTTAAGCCTATGGCAAAGTATTTATGAATACCCTTGAAACTAACAGGTGGAACGACAGTGACTCCAACCTACGGTAATGTAGACTTGATTACTGATGGAGATTTTCCAACAGGCTCTACTGCTTGGACAACAGAAGGTACTTGGACTGTTGGTGGTAATGTTGCTAATAGAACAGCTAAAAATTCGGGTTTTGAATTAAAGCAAACTTTTACTTCTAACAACACTAAATCTTGGCTTGTATCATTTGAGCTTAAAACTAGAACAGGAGGTGGTGTTGGAGTAAGATTAAACGGAGGCTCTGTTGCAACATATTATGATACACCCGCTGTTTATACTGAGGTTTTAACCGGAGGAGGTACAGCAACAGATTTAATTATTCAAGCAAACGGCACGTTTGCAGGTACAGTAGATAATGCATCTATTATAGAGGTATCACTAGGTAATTACCTTCAAGTAGTTGGGGGTGATTTTTTAACGACTTGTAAGGTTGGGGACGTAGTGTTTAATACTACAGATAAAACTGAGGCGGTTATTGTGCAAGTTCTTGATAATAATACATTGTTACTATCTAATGATAGCCTTTCAACTGCAGGAGATTCGTTCTCTATATTTGCACCTAATGGTGATACAAGAGGGAATCAGATTCTTAGGATTGATAACTATATTATCTCTGAGTATGACGAAGCTACGAGTGCACCTAACCAATCATCATTTTGGTTTGCTGCAGGCCCTCAGGCTGACAAGGTAACTCTGCAACAGCTTAACAATGCGGTTAACACATACTTTGTAGCTGACGTGATTGAGAGGTTTGTTCAGAGATTAAACGCTCAGTCAGCAACAGCTAGTAGGTTAGACATTCCTCTTAATGAGTTTAGAGACCATAAATATAATCAGGTGTTGACAACAACAGCTATAACACTTTCATAAGATGGCAAATTTTTTAAAACTAAATAAATCATACTTGGGGCCTGAGGTCCTGAGTAATGGTTCTTTTGAGGAGTACGGTCCTGACCTAGTAATAAACGGTGATTTTGCTACTGACTCTAATTGGAGTAAAGATGCAGGTTGGAGTATTAACAACGGAAAAGCTACTTACGATGGTAGTGCTACTACTAGTGCCATAAGTCAAGCACTTAGTATTGTGTCAGGTAAAATTTATAAATTAGAGTTTACTGTTGAGGATTATGTTAGTGGTACTTTAAATGCTTTTTTAAGTAATGGTTCGTTAGGATTAAATAGTATAACAGCAAATGGTACTTATTCTCTTGATATAACAGCAACAGGTACACTATGTGTGTTTAGAAGCACAGATAGCTTTAATGGCTCAGTAACTAATGTTTCAGTACAAGAATCAGGAGCTGTTGAGCTTGTAGATAACGGACAGTTTACAGGTATAGCTAACGGTACTGATGTAACTACTTTACCTCAGTGGTCTACCAACAATCTTGCTTCAGCAAATATTGTAGACAATGCACTTCAAGCTATATCTAGTAGTAATGAGCAATTAGTTAAATTAAATATCCCTACAGTTATAGGTACTGAATATAAGTTTAATGTAGCTAGTGTTACAGGAGATTTAGCTGACAATAGTATATCTATTTGGAATGTTAACGGAAGTGCTGCAGTAGATGTTGATGTTACGAGTGGTTCAGGTAGTCTTACGTTTGTAGCTGACGCTACAACCACACAAGTAAACTTTTTTGCAGGGAACAGGTCAGGGGTCAAGCAAACAAACTACACAGGCATCTCTCTACAAGCAACCAATCAGTTTGCTTATGGGTATTTAAGGCTAGGTTCAGGTCAGTATTCTGTATTTAATTTACAAGCTAAGACTGTTAGGTTTGTTGCAGAATCTACTACTAGGCGTGCTGTGCAAGCTGTAGGCTCAACTACTGCTAATCAAGAGTATCTTGTTAAGATTGATGTTGCAGAAGTAGTTGGTTCAGCTCCGTTTGTGTATTGGAATGGTAGTACTACTTTTATTAAAGTTAACTTAAAAGTGGGTGAAAATGAGATTAGATATAAAAGAGTAGGGACAAGCAACGGTATTTACTTTGGTATAGAAGCTCAAGACGCTTCTCAAGTAGGCTCATCAATTACGCTTAACAGTATATCTTGGCAAGAGGTTGTGAACCAACCAAAGCTAATTGGAGTTGATAATGTATCAATGGTGAGTGCACCAACAGATAACACTGTCGTAATAAACAACGGACTTACTGATGGAGCTGATACTCTTACTATAACTTACGCAGGTGCATCCGCATCTTCAAGAGTACAGATGAGAAACTTCTTCCAAGACAGCATTATCCGTTTAGCGAATGGTAATAACACTGCTGAGGTTTTAGAGATAACTCCTCCGGTGCTTATAACTGATATAGTTGCAAGCTAATACAGCAAGCAAACAAACTACTAAAGAGCTCTTTTATAGGGCTCTTTTTTTTTGCGTATATTTGTGAAAAGATTTTAAGATGATAGATACAGTAAGAAATACAGTCCTTGCTATACTTAATAAGAATAACTACGGATACCTTTCCCCATCAGACTTTAACCTGTATGCACAACAAGCACAGTTAGAGATATTTGAGAATTGTTTTTACCAATACAATACACAGCTTAACTTAGAGAATGCGCGTAGGTCAGGAACTGAGTATGCTAATTTATCTAAAGGCATACTTGAGACTATTGATTTGTTTTCAAAGACAGCTCCGTTAGTTCAAGCTGCGACCAACACATACACAATGCCTTCAGATTATTACTTAATCAACAAGGTGCTTTGCTCAAGTGGTGGTTCATTTAAAGGAGAAGCTGAAAGGGTCAGTCAATCAAAGATTACAATGCTTAACGCTTCAGTTCTTACAGCACCTAGCGTTGATTTTCCTGCATACACGACTGAAGGTTCTGTAATGACAATTTATCCTAGTACATTTAATGGTGCTGCCGATATATCAGCTCAGTATGTTAGATACCCTGTAGCTCCTAAATGGACTTACAACACAGCTTTACAAGCACAAGGTCCTGTGTTTAATCCATCTGCAAGTGATTATCAAGACTTTGAGTTACCGCTTGACAACCTAAATGATTTGGTTATAAAAATATGTCAGTACGCAGGTGTTGAGATACGTGAAGCGATGGTGGTGCAGTACGCACAGGGAGAAGAACAACAAAATAACTTACAACAATAATGGCATATATATCTCAGTATCAGTACTACGAAAATTCAGGAGCAAGCCCTGAGGATGCTAATTGGGGTTCATACCAATACGTTAGCCTAAAGGATATAGTCAACAACTTTATGTTGATGTATCAAGGAAACCACTCTTTAGTGAATAACGAGGACCGATTTAAGATTCTATTTCACGCTAAGCGTGCAGTACAGGAGCTTAACTACGATGCGTTTAAGGAGATTAAGACTCTTCAACTTACAGTGAATGATGCAGTACGATTCGTGTTGCCTTCAGACTATGTTAATTGGGTTCGTGTTTCTTTGTATGAGAATGGTGTGCTATACCCAATGACTGAGAATATTCAGTTAACATCAGCACAGGCGTACTTGCAAGATAATAATGCTAAGATATTATTTGACGAAGCGGGTAGTGTATTAAAGCCTGAGTTCTCACCAATTGACGTTGATAGGATTACAGGTACTAAGAAGACAATATACTTAAATGAGAATAGCGCATACAACAATGCAGAGGGTTATTGCTGTGATGGTATGTGGTACTTTGATTTTGCAATAGGAGCTCGCTACGGGCTTAATACGGAGACGGCTAATGCTAACCCTACCTTTAGAATAGATTCGAAAGCAGGGGTTATTAATTTTGATTCTACGATGTCAGGCAAGAGCGTGATAGTAGAGTACATATCTGATGGTATGGAAGGTGGTGATAATTCTCTTATAACAGTTAATAAATTGTTTGAGGAGTACGTGTACGCATACATCCAATATTCTATCTTAGATAGTAAGTTGGGCGTTCAGGAGTACATTGTAAATAGAGCAAGAAAAAAGAAGTCATCGCTTCTACGTAATGCAAAGATAAGAATTAGTAATATTCATCCGGGTAGATTGCTTATGAATCTAAGAGGACAAAACAAGTGGATTAAGTAGTATGGCTAATAGTAAAAGAAATTTTATAGCGGGTAAGATGAACAAGTCACTTGATGAAAGGCTTGTACCTAATGGTCAGTACATTGATGCAATGAACGTGCGACTTGGGTCTACCGAGGATTCAGAGATTGGTTCTGTAGAAAACTCAAAGGGTAATACTATTTTAACTTCAGTAAATCTAGGTATTTATGGTGGTGCCACCACGTATTTTCTTAGTTCCGAAGCTCGTTGCATTGGTGCTTTTGAGGATGGTGTAAATGAAACTATATATTGGTTTATACACGATAGTAATTCTCCATCGACATCTACAGGTAAGGCTGATTTGATAGTATCATTTAACACTAAAACATTTAACTTAAGATACCACGTAAAAAGTTTTAAGAACTCTGAAGACACAACTAATACTACCTTAAATTTTAATTCAGCACACCTTATATCTAATGTAAATAAAGTTGGTGATTTATTGTTTTTTACAGACAACTACAATCCTCCTAGAAAAATTAATGTAAATGAGTCGTATGCTTACCCTACGAGTATTGATGGTGTCGATAATTTTAATTACAACGACATTCTTGTTATAGTTAAACCACCATCATATGCTCCGTCTGTTATAAATACAGTGACAGGTTCGTTAGATACATTTATGCAAGAAAGGTTTATATGTTTTTCTTATAGGTATAAATATAAAAACAACGAGTACTCAGCCACATCTCAATTTACTAATCCAAGTTTTGTTCCTCAGCCGTTTTCATTATCTTCAGACAATTTTTTAAATGAGGGTATGGTCAACTCAAAGAATGGGGCCACTCTTACATATAACACAGGGGGTAGTGAGGTTGTTGAGATAGAAATATTATTTAAAGAATCGTCATCTAATATTATAAAGGTAATTGAATCTATAGATGCTACTACACTACCAAACAATCAAGACCAACAATATACTTTTGAGGATAGTAAAATATTTACGATACTTTCAAGTGGTGAGATATTAAGACTTTACGACAATGTACCTTTATTAGCTAAAAGTCAGACCCTTATGGGAAATAGACTTATGTATGGTAATTATGTTGATGGATATGATTTAAAGCGTGATGGTGTAAAAACTAAATTTGATTATTATATTGAGTCAATTAGTAAGTCGTTTGGGCTTACACCAATAACTACTTCTAATGTTCCTTTAAACGGGCAAGAATATATCTTAGCAAACGCAGAAGAGTCTAGTGGTAAAGTAGAAGTAACTCTTAGTGAAATAACAGAATTAAAAGCAGGAGGTAATCTTACACTTAGCTTTACAATTGAACACGATGATTGGGAGCCTTCAACTCCGAGTGTTACTATCCCCACAAGTATAAACCCTCCTACTACAGTTGCGTTTAATTATACTCTTTTACAAGACTTTAATAGCGTATCTGAGTTAGTTAATAGTATTGATTTTCAAGAGAAAATGGGTACGGCAAGTAATATTAAAACAGTAGCTCTTTCAGGAACAGGTTCTACTTTTACAGATATAATAAACGATTCATTATTAACTGAAATAGGTTCATACACTAAATTTCAAAGCGGTATAGCTACGGCAGGAGAACCTATATTAGTTACTACAGCCACAGGTTCACCTGTTCTTAATCTATCTGTTATAACTATGGGTTATACTACAGATATTTCGGCTCCCTCAACATCCAATACAGTTTACGAGCTTTTTAATTTAACAAACATTGATTTCTCGTATTCAGAAATAGGCAGCTCTTTAAGTTTGCATAGCAATAGAGGGTACGAAGTTGGTATTGTTTATATGGATGAGTTTAATAGAGCTTCAACAGCTTTAGTTAGTAATAATAATAATGTATATATATCGTGTGCTAATAGTATAAATAAAAATACTATTAAACTTACAATGCCTACATCTCAAATAGCTCCTGATTTTGCTAAAAGATTTAAGTTTGTAATAAAGCCTGATGGTGAAGATTACGAGACTATATACTCTCAATTATACTTTGAGGAAGCGGGTACAAGTTTTACATATTTTAAATTAGAAGGAGAGAATATAGCAAAAGTTGAAGAAGGTGATAGATACATTGTAAAAAGGTCAGCATCAGGCCCTTCAGATAGTTGCTTATACGCAACCGTTCTTGAAAAGGTTTCTTTAGCTGAAGGAGATATAATATCAACAGACTCTAATATAACCGTACCTGCAGGTACGTATATGAAAATACAACCTTCTAATTTTTCTACAAGCCTTGAGGAGAATAGTTATATAAATCCCGGTTCGCAAGAGTCACCATCTTCAGTTGACGCAGCGCCTACTTTTTTAAATTATAGAAACTTTGAAGATAGTATCACAAGTAATACGTTTAGTAATTACGCTATACCTCAAGGCTCTTCAATAGAAATGAATCTTGATTTATATAGGAATGCGTCTACCAACTTTACTCAATCTTGTGATTATCTTTACTTTAAATTTAATAGAACATTTACAGCTTCAGATAACTATGATAATATTATTGATTGGTTTAATGGTGACAATATAGCTTCTACGTTTTCATCTGCAAATACTAGTAGCGAAATTTCTTTTGATTACGATACGCAGGAACAAACAAATATTAATGTTTGGCGTGGTAACACTACGTCAGCATCTAATACCAAAGTAAATTTTGCTTGGTTTAAAAGTACTGACTCTGCTAATCTTAATGAAATAATATTTTTAATTAGAGGTTTTGATGCTTGCCCATCAAGTGGCTATAGTTCAAGTGGTAGAGCTAAGATAAAAGCATCTTTTAAGATTATATTATCTGACGGTACTGTTATATTTGAAACTGAACCATCAGAGTCTTTACCTGATGTTTGGTATGAAGGTCAGGACTCATATCCTGTATCTGCACTAGGTTTTCACGAATCTAATATTACAGGAGATACCAATCAAACCTCATCTGTTGATGGTATATTTAATTTGAATTTCGCTAATTGCTATTCATTTGGTAATGGAGCTGAAAGCTATAAGATTAGAGACTCTATTAAGGGTAAGGAGATGAGTATGGGTAATCGTGTTACAACTGTTTCAGAGCAAGATTACAAGAGAGCTCATAGGAGTTCTGACATAACATATAGTGGTCTATATAACGATGAGACCAACTTAAATAGACTTAACGAATTTAACTTAGGGCTGCTAAACTTTAAGCCACTTGAGGCTTCTTTTGGCCCTATTAATAAAATGTTTGCTCGTGAGACTGACATACTTGCACTGCAAGAGGACAAGATTTCATACGTACTATCGGGCAAGAATTTATTGTCAGATGCATCAGGAGGAGATGTTCTTACGTCAGTGCCTGAAGTACTAGGTAAGCAGATAGCTAGAATTGAAGACTTTGGTATTAGTGATAATACTGAGAGCTTTGTTTCATACGGAGTTGATAAGTTTTTTACTGATGCTAAAAGGGGTGCTTTAATACAGCTTAAAGGTAGTAGTGCCTCTAACGAGCAGCTAAATGTTATATCAGAGTATGGTATGCGTAGTTGGTTTAGAGATTTGTTTCAAGATAGTTTTAATACGCAAAAGCTAGGTGGTTACGACCCTTATATGAATGAGTATGTTTTATCTAACAACGACATATTATTACCTCAAAAAATTGAATCTATACCTTGTGGCTCTTCTAATACAATTACTCTTGATACTGAGAACTCAATATCTTACGTTATTAATCTATCTGATGATATTGGTACGGTAACAACTCAGTTTAGTACTACCGCATCGGTTAATGTTACAGGAACTTGGAATGGAGTTCAGCAATTTACTGCGGTAGTTTCATCTACTTACTTTCCTACTTTTGTAAAGAACTTAATATTCCCTAACGAGCTTACAATAACTATATCTAAAGTTAATACTGCAGATAAACCCGTTATAACAGTAACATCTATATGCCCAACAGCTACTGCGCTTCAGGTTAGGGCTATTGTTCTTACAAACAATGAAGAGGAAGGTAAGTCAATACATTATCGTTGGACATACAGAGTTGGCTCGGGTAATGAAGGGTTAGTACAAAGCCCTTTTCAGGTGTCTAATTTTGTACAAAACGCTCAACCACCTTTTGCATCTTCATATGTAATATATGATGGATTTAAAGGTCACGGAATTATACCATTTAGCGGTGCTACTATGGATATGTCTACCTTTAAGTACTCGAGTGATACTTATGATGTTAGAAATACAGGTGATAGGCTTGATAAATTTAAGTTTCTTGTAACCCCAATAGTTTATGAGAACAATCAAACAGGGTTACGTAACTTATTAAATGCTATTCCTGCGGCTAACTCAGCTACACCTATAGGTGTGAATCCTACTTTTGTTGATACGTTTAATCTGCCTGCTATAACGGGTAGTGATAAGATATTGTATTTGGTTTGGGACTTAAGGGCAGCAAACGAAACGTTGTTGTGTTATGACTCGGATACTACAGCAACAGGATTAGAGGCTGTTTGTTGTGAGTGTGCCTGTAACGCTGCTGTAGATACCACTTACAGGATTACCAATAATGGTACTAGCACTATAGATGTGACTACATCAGGAGGAAGTCAGGAGGTTTTTACTAATCAGTCTATTCTTCAGTGTTCAAGCATTTACCCAACCTACACTCCTATAGGTGCTACAGGTATTACTATACAGGTTGCAGATTGTGATTGTTAATAATTAAAATAAAAAATGGCAGAATATTCAGATTTTTTTTTAGACGGAGCTAATCTTCAGAGCTCAACTGCGGTCTACACAACAAGTGCTTTAACCACTTTTGCTGCAGATGGTTATTATTCTGACGGCTTAGTTGTTAGAAGACAAGTAACAGGTATTGGTTTACTTCCTGTTGAAGACTGCCCTGCGTGCGGTGAATTTAATTGCGAGAAAAATATTACAATACAGCCTGTGACGGCATCTGAATGTCGTATTAACTATAAGATGAATGCTTCTCTAGGTGCTATAAAAGTTACTATTACAGGAATAACTCAATCAGGTGGTAGACCTATAGGTATATCTATAAGAGGTACGGGTGACTTAGCTGCAGCGTACAACACATTCTCTTCTACAGGATTGGCAGGTATTCAGGATAATGTGATTACAGCTCCTAGTAACACGGTGCCTAGTTATTTTTATGTTGATGGTATGAGGATTTGTCAAGGTTGGACTAATGGAAGTGCTGAGCTTCCTGAGTACAAGTATAATCCAAATACAGTATTATTTGCACCTACCGGAACTACAAGTAGCTTTTCGTATAGCAACAAGATGACAGTGCCTACTAACGGACTACCAACAACTGTTGGTGATATTGTGACTTATATACCAAAAACTACCGCAGCGCTTGACACTATAGATGTTATTGCAGTCTACCCTTGTGGTGGCCCAACACCAACGGTTAATGTTGAATGTCCTACTGTTTTACACACTTTTAACTCAAGTTTAAGTACAACTGTTAGTACAACCCAAGGTTCGGCTTGCGCTAAAAACCTTGGAGGTAGGACACTAGTTCACGGTAAAGTTAGGGGAACTGTAAATGGTAAGTTTAAAAACGGTGATTATATTTTCATAGCAAGTAGCACAAGCAGCTTTGATTATGAAAAACTTGATGATGGTTGGTGGAAGGCTTTATCTATAGATTTCCCTGAAGCTACCCAAGGTACACCTATACCAAATTACACGTGCATTTTTTATTCAAAGGATGGGATAATTAGTCAAGTAGAAGATTGTTAAAATAAAGATATGCCAAACTATACACTTACATACAGCGAAGGGTCTAAAGGATTTCCTTCATTCTATAGCTACAATCCTGAGTATATGATAGGGATGAATAATTTCTTTTATAGTTTTAAGAATGGTCAACTATATAGGCACAACACTAATGACACTCGTAATAGCTATTATGGCACTACGTATGCGTCTACTATAAAGACTGTGATAAATGAGATGCCTCTAGATAATAAGCTCTTTAAAACGCTTAATCTTGAATCTACTGATGCGTGGTCCGCAGAGTTACTTACAGATGTGGCGGCTCAGTCAAGCTCTATAGAAAGCACATCATTTGTAAAGAAAGAAGGCAACTACTTTGCTTACGTTCGGACTAATGGCGTAGCTTCAGGCGGTGCATTAACTGAGTCTGACTTTAAGTCACGAGCTAACGGTGGTGTTGGTGAGGTAAATTCTTTAGCCGGTGGAGGTTCAGTAACTGATTTAAGATTTGCTGTTTCTGTTGACATTAACAGCCAATTATCTGTAGGTGATTCAATATATGCAGGTTCGGGCTCTACCCTTTCTTTTGCCGGAGTTGTTACTGCAGTGAGTAATGGTGATACTATAATCACTAACTATATTAGAATAAACAATACAGGAGGTACACTCCCAAGTGCAGGTAATTTTGTTATGTACTTTAAGAATGCACAGGCTGAATCGCTTGGTGTGATGGGGCATTATACTGAGATAACTCTTACGCTTCCTAACACGGTAACCACAGCTAGTGAGCTTTTTGCTATTGAGTCTGAGTTAATGAAAAGTTATCCTTAAAATTTAGTATCTTTGCTACTAGATGAAATTCAATACAACTCCACTACAGCACGAAGATTACGACAACATCCTTAAGGGATGGTGGAAGGATTGGGGATGGGAAGCTCCTAGCAGAGATTTCTTACCTCAAGATGGTCAAGGTGGTGTAATGGTTTGGGACGGTGATACGCCTGTATGCGCAGGCTTTTTGTATAACACCAACTCAAAAGTAGCGTGGGTAGATTGGATTATATCTAACAAGGAGTATAAAAAATCACGTAAAGAAGCGTTATCAATATTGATACAGACATTAACATCAGTTGCAAAGAACCTAGATAATAAGTTCGCTTATGCCCTTATAAAGCATAACGGACTTATTGGTGTTTATGAGCAGCAGGGTTATTCTACAGGTGATTCATACAATAAAGAAATGATTAAAGCATTATAATATGGCAGCAGCAACAGCAATAATAGCGGCAGCTTCAACATTAGCAAGCACAGGAATGTCTTTTGTTCAAGCAGGTAAACAAAAAAAGTTAGCTCAGGACGCACAAGCAGCGGCAGACGAAGCATTTAAAAAAGCTGAGGCTCAGCTTGACGTGAATTACTTTGAGCAGCTTGGTATAAGTAAGACGCCTTACGATAACCAAAGAGAAGCGATAGCTCAGCAGGCAGCACAAGCAATGGAGATTGGTCGTGAGTCAGAGAGAGGTGGAGCTGCTACTGCAGGCCGAGTACTTGCTCAGTCTAACATAGCACAACAAAACATTACAGACAAGCAAACAAAAGATTTAGAGGCTTTAAATAATTTAGTGGCTACAGAAGAATCAAGGTTAGGAACAGCAAGGGCTAACTTATCTTTAGAGCAATCTGAAGGTGCAGGAATAGCTGCAGCACAAGCGCAGAACCAACAAAACCAAGCTATAATGTCAGGTGTTTCAGGGCTTGCTAATGCAGGTATGTCATTGTATGAGAACTCTGAGTTGTATAAACAAAACAACGCAGAACCTAGACTTGATAATACGGCTGTAACTTTAGATACTATAACACCTTCTTCTACATCTCAAGCACAATTAATTAGACCTAATGAATTTCAAGGTCCTGTGAGTCAATTTCAAGCACCTGTATCAACTGACCAAAATATGGTAATGCCTAATATATACCCACAAGTTGTGCCTTCTCAGAATATGTCACTCCCAATGACCCCTGCTCAGCAGTTTCAAAATACATCGTCAATGTTTAATTTGCAAAACCCTCAGTTGATTAATCAAAACATACCTAACCCTGTGGGTGCTTTTATGCAAGCCGGAGTAAATGGTAGCGGGCTAACGCAAGAACAATACCTTAATCTAATAAACCCACGTAGATAATGGCTAAGTCATATTATAAGCAAAGCGAAAGACCTGTTGTTGAAGGTGTTAATTGGGGACAAATTAGTACTGACCTTAGTGCTAAGTTACTAGCTGAAGAAAAGAGACGTGAGGATTTAAAGACAAAACTTGATACTGAATCACGTGATTATATGCGTGAGTTTAATGACACCCCTCAGGGTCAGCACGATGGTTCTAACGAAAGAATGTCTAGATTTGCATCTGATGCGTCTGCATATATGCTTGATTTAGACAAGAAACTTAAAGCAGGTCAGCTACCCCTTAGGGAATACAATGCAATGCGTGCAAACCTTAAGCAAGGAACAACAGATATGTTTGAGGTTTCAAAAAAATTTAACACTGATTATGCAGCTAGTTTAGAAAGAGCTAATTCGGGTAATGCTTCGGCTGAAGAGGTATACCAAAACGCACAGATACAAGCATTTGGTGACCCTGCTAGTTCGGGTATCTATATAGACCCGTCTACAGGTCAGATGTCAGTAGCTAAAATGGTTGATGATGGTAACGGGAGACTTGTACCATCTTCAAACCCTAGCGAGCAAAAATCAATGTTTAGTCTAAAGAATACCGTTGAGCGTAAGATAGATAACTTTAATGTTAATGAGTTCTCTGAAGGTATAAAGGGAGCGTATGATGTAAAGTTTCAAAAGATACTTAACGACCCGAATACTTCAGAGGGTACAAAAACATCTATGCTTCAGAGTGATGACTTTAAAAAAGCTACAAACGATTTAATAAGTAGAGAGTTAGTTAACACTCATAACGCTGCAAGCATACTTACAAATAGAGCAAATAAAGAGTACAGGTTTGAAACACTCCCAAACAACAAGCTACCTGATGTACAGGAGGAGGGTGTTATATATTTAGTGCCTGACCCAACCAATCCTAATAGTGGAGCGTCTCAACCATTACTTACTGAGAAGCAGACTAATGAAGCTACAGAGATACTTAGAACGGCTATAAACTCTAAGATAGGTGTCGAGGTTACTGAGTTTGATGTAGAAAAGAAAAAAGGGCAAGAATTGGCTAATAAGCTAAGTCAAGAAAAGCTAGACCGATACGTGATGATGACACCAATAGAAATAATTAAAGAAGGTTTAAATATTGAGCAGCTCAAACAGCTTGGAGAGGAGCGTGCAGCTAAACACGAATCAGATATGGAGGCTGCTGAAAGCATTGAACAGAAGCGACAGATAGAGCTTAAGTATCTTGATGAGGAGAAGCAGTTAAAGATATTAAATACCGAGACTATGATGGATGAGCGAGCAGCTAAAAATGAGGCTGACTTGGCTGCGGCTAAGACCACGGAAGAAAAGCAGCGTATACAAATCAAATATCTTGATGACCAACTTAAACTTGACAATGAATTATTAGAACAAAAAATAAAGCAAGGTGATAAAAAGAATAGTACAGCCTTGAAAGACTATAACACTTACGTTCAAAATAGATACACCTTGAATGAAGGTGATATTTTAGATGAGGACATTGCTGAAGAGAATTTAGTTATGGCTTATGGTGATTTAGGGTTTAAATTTGACACTAATACTTGGTACCAAGATGAGGGTATAAAAATTACTAGCCCTGATGGTGAAACAACTATAACTATAATTTTAGATTCCCCTAATGCAGAGCAATCAATACATAGCTTTATAAACCTTAACACCCCTATGGAAGATATTAGTAGGCTTAGTAAATCAGGAGGCCTAACTAAGAGTGAAAAGAAAGAAGCTGACAATACAACACCAATAGACACATCAAGTTATTAAAATTAAGATATGAACGAGCAAGCATTAAAGGATTCTTACGAATTATTTAAACAGAAAGGTTATACTAAATCTTTTGATGAATATGTAAATCTTATAAACACAAACCCTAACGCTTTAAATGATTCGTATTCCTTATTTAAAGAACAAGGGTACGGAAAGTCTATAGAGGAATTTTCAACTCTTGTTGGTGTAAAAAAAAAAGACGAGTCCGTTTCTATTGTTCAAGAGGACGTTACGGAATCCATTACACCGGAAGTTCAGGAAGAAGTTATCTCATCGGATGCTTCGTATCAAAGAGATGATTCTATAACTGACAATGATTATCTTGTTGGTCTTAGTAATGGTTCTATAAAAACCAATGAAGGTAGTGTAGCTACCATTACAGAGGTTATTGCTGCAGCTAAAGAACAAGGCTACCCTCAAGAGGAAATAGACTCCCTAATGGTTGCCTCATCCTCTGACCCTACTGATTCAATAAGCGTATCTGATGTGTCTGTTCAAGAGGATAAACCTAATTGGAAAAAACAAATAGATGAGTTTGGTGAGTCAGCTTCTATATGGAATGACCCTAGTGCTGCGGGGGTATCAACCGAAGAAATACGTGAGTATTACTTATCAACACAACAACCGGAGTCTGTTCCAACAGACTCTACACTAACAGAGCAGGAAGAGATTATCCCATCTGATGTTACCGAGACAATAATTCCTAAAAAAAGAAAAGGTGTAAGATTAAATTTTGATGAAGATGGCAATGTAGTCGGAGAATCAACTCACTTAATGAAAAGAGAATTTATACCTGAAGAGGGGTGGGTTGCCTTTCCATCTTTATTTCAAGATGAAGACGGAGCGTGGATTGATATGTCTAATAAGCCTGATGATGAGTGGCATTCTATTTATAAGGAAGCTAAATCAAGAGGTGAGGTCTATAATTTTGGCACAGACAAGCAGGCTGCTATTGATTTCGCTGACAAGGGCTCTTGGAAATCAAAAACTTTATCAAATCAAGAATCTACGATTACAACTCCTACTGCAGATGTAGTAGAGGAGGCTGTCGTTGAGCAAGCTCCAATCCCCACAGAATTAGACCAACAAATATACCAAGGAATATACGGCAGGGCTATAGAGCAGGGAGGTACCCCTGTACCTACTATAGAACAGTGGATGAGCACAAGAGAGTCTTCTGCTAAAGATGATAAATATGGTTACGTGGATGCTGAGGCTGACGTTTTTAGAACAATAGCTAACATACCAAAGACCTTGGAGGCATCTTATGATAAATCATTCCCGGGGTTTTTAGCTAGAATAATTTCTACTAGCGGTGGTGTTAGTGGCCCTATATCGGGACCTTCATATACAGGTAAGGACGAGCCTTTAATTCCTATTTCTGACGAATACGCTACCGAACCTATAATAAATATTACAGATTATAAGGAAGGAGATACCAATGAATATGTAACCGATATACTTTCTACTGTTCTAGATATTTTCTCTATGCCTAATGTTGGTATAGGAGGTGCTCTAACCAAAGTACTACCTAAGTTGCCAATGCTAGGTGTAGCTAAGTACGCTACCGATACTTTAGTTAAACTAGGGCTTAAACCTTCGGTAGCCTCAAAAGTAATTAAAAAGCAGTTACCTAAAGCTCTTGAAACTATAGATAAAGGGGGTTCTACATTTGCTTTATTTGAAACATCAAAAGATTTTCAACGCCAAGTTCAAGAGTTAGGTGGTATGAGTGAAGTTGATTTTACTCAATCACCTGAAGCATTTGCAAAAGGATATGGCCTTGGAGCAGGTTTAGGATTAATAGGTCAGCTTGGTAGACAAATCCCTAAACTTACTGCTGCTTTAAGAACAGAAGGTAGGGCTGCTGTTGCTGAAAAAGGAGTGTCACAAGCATTGATTGATAGGGGTTTATCGGACTCTAGGATAATAGGTACGTTAGGCGAAACTATAGGTTTAGGTGGAGAGGTAGCTACCTTTGGTCTCATTAACGCAACAACTCCAACCCTTGAGAATCCTGAAGGAGAGTTAACTGCAGAGTCTTTTTCTGAGGGAATGAGCGAGGCGTTAAAGTATATCATAGGTTTTAGGGCTGTTGGTTTAGCGAGCCGAGTAGCTAAAGGTCAGACTGCATTTAACAAGCAATACTCAGAATTTAATAAGGCAGAGAAAGAGCAGGCTTTTTCTTTGTTTACCGAAATAAATAATAAGATTAAAAGCGGTGAGTTAACCGAGCAAAGTGCTAGCGAATATTTAAAAAATAAGATAGACGTAAAGATTACGCCTAAACAAATTAAAGAAAAAATTAAAAGTGGAGAGATAACTGAAGCTAATGCTGCAGAATATTTTTCAAAACAAGAAGTTAAATCTAGCTTACCTATAACCCTTATTGATAAGGTTCTTCAGGAAATATCAGGGATGAAGAGTAACCTTTCTAGAAAGGATGTGTTTAATAAAGTTTTCGAAATTGAAGCTCAAGCAAAAACTGATGGTACATATAGAATCAATACTTACTCTAAGGATGGACTGCTATTAACTACCGCAAATGTTAAAGGACCTGCAGAGGTTAGTGGCTTTATAAATAAATTCAAAAAGGTTCAAGCTAATGAAATAGAGAAAGCTAATAATGGTCAAGGTAATTACCCTGTAAATAATAAAGTTTCTTACACGATTAACCCTGTACCTTTATTAGAATCTAAACAGACCACTACAACTGTAGATGGTGATGATATTACTACTACAACTAATATAGTTACAGAAGAATACGCCGCTCAAAAATTAATTGAGGAGGGCGTTCAGAACGCAACGCCTGAAGAGGTAAAACAAAAGCAACAAGAACTTTTAAAAGAACAAGCCAATGCCATTCAAGAGCCAAGCACAGAGACGGTGGATGTACAAGAACAAACCGGAGATAGCCAAACAGTGGGAGAGGGAGACACCGAAGTCAGCGAACTTACCACAGAGACTACACAAGAAGTTCAAGAATCTGATGTCGACACGAAGACTGAGGTAACTATTGAAGGAGCTTATGATGAGTATGGTGATATTGATTATGAGGCTGCAAGTGAGGTTGATGCTATTGCAAAGAAAAGAGATTTAGGAATTACAAGTGACAGAGAGATAGCGTCTATCGCTAGAGATTCTGAAGGAAATATTATTGGAGGGGCTTACACTTCATACGATAACACATCAGGAGAGTATACTTTTGATGTTGTAGTTGATGAGAGGTTTGATGGTAAAGGTGTCGGCTCTAAGCTCCTTAACGAAGTTATAGAGATTCCTTTTGAGATTCAAGATATGAATCCCGATGCTAAGGTAGTAGTTGATGTAGTAAACCCTCAGATGCAATCAATGCTTGAGGCTAGAGGATTTGAAGTTATAGAGAAGACAGGGCCAAACAGAGTTAAAATGTCTCCTAAATTAGAAGTTCAAGAATCTGATGTCAGCCCGGAAGTCCAAGCTGAGATAGATGCAATTGAGGCAGATGAAAGAATAGACTTATCAGAGCTTGATGCAATAACTCCAACGGAGGAACCTAACTCTAACCTTGAGAGAATACAGGAGTTTTATGATGGTGAAATTGAAGGTATTCAAGAAGAAATTACTCTAGAGCAAGGCAATACCAAGGAAGGTATAGCTGAGATAAAGTCTAAGATTGCTGATGTAAGAAAGGATAAATCCTTATCAAAGGATGAAAGGTTTGAAGCTATAGAGGATTTAAAAGCTGAGCTTGAAGACTTTAAGCAGGAGCAAAGAGATGTAATTAGCACGTACAAGGACGATATAAGAGTCGCTAAGGCTGAGATGAAGGCTGATATTAAGGAAGCGAAGAAGTCAACTCCTGAGTTTAGATTGAAGAGTGCAGATGAAACGCAGGTTGATGCTATAGAGTCAGCTAAAGTTACGGATGTTATAAATGAAATAGAGTCACCTAATAAAGAAGTTCAATTAGCTTTTCAATCCTCTAGTTCTATAAGTGTAGATGGATTAAATAAAAGAACGGACACACCTTTAAATTCTACGACACTTAAGGTTGTAGATGGTATACCAACCATATTCACTATTACAGACCAACTCACTACAGGTAATACAGTTAATCCTGAGACGGGAAATACTATAGACAACCTCAAGGGTGCTGTTGGTTTTAATGGTACTAAAGGTCACGAGAATTTTGCTTGGGCTAACTTAGGGGTAAATGAAGGTAACGCTATAATATCAAAAGCTGTTAAAGTAGCTGAAGACAATCCATCTATTTTTGAGAAATGGTGGAAAGAAAACCCTGAGTACAATGGATTAGTTCCAATGAATGTAGTTAAGATGGGCGAGGGTGCTATGATATCTAATGAAGCTACATTTAGAGTTTTAGCTGACAATATAAGTACACTTCCTACCAAAAACAGAAAGGCTGCTTTATCTGCTTTAAAGAGGGAGGTAAAATCAGAAATTAAAAAGTTAAGCTCTATAAATAAACCAACTAGTAATAATAAAAAAGATTTAAGTCTTTATCGTAAAATACAATCTGAAATTTCTAATGTAAAGGCAACATCTATAGAGCAAGTTTTATCTAATAAGTTTATTGATAATCTTTCTTTAGCCGCAAGAGTTTTGTTAAGCAACAAGATTACGTATGGTAGTGTAGGTGAGCCGGGCTTAAAAACCAAAACACCGGGCACGCCTAATAAAACTGTAACCAAAGCATTATTAGAAGGTCAACCAAAAGAGTCTAGACGTAAATTAAACTTAGGTTTTATAACGGATGTTATAACGGACCCTGAATTACGAAACGTACCTATAGGCAATATAGTTGCTTTAGTTGGGGTTGATGTTTTAAATCCTCAAGTATTAGAAACTACACACCCAAATTATAAATACGGAGTAAAAGGTAAATCTATTGGGGTTTTAGAAAACCCCGTACCTATGGAGAAGGCTTACCCAAAAACTTACGAGAAAAGTTTTAAAGTACTCATAGACAAAGAGTCTAAAGGAATGAAAGCGTCAGGCCCTACTATAATCGCACAGCAATCAGGAGTCGGAATGGGTATAGCATCACTTGATTACGTTGGTGCAATGACAAGTTCTAATTCTGAGAATGTAAATAAACTTGTTTCATTTTTAAATGAATCATTCCCAAGTGTAACATTATCTGTAGACTCAAAAAAGTTTAATGACATAATGAATACTGAGGGAGTTAAGAAGTATTTAAAAGGTGATGAGGTTGTTTATGGAGTAACAGTTAACGGTGATGTGTACGTAAACCCTGAAGTTCACAACTCAGAATCAGCCTTATTTAATACGGCTATTCACGAGATGGGTCATATATGGACTGACTACCTCCAAACAACTAAGAAGGGTAGAGAGATGTACGCTAAAGGTGTTGAGCTTGTAAAAGAAACCGATACGTACAGAGAGCAGTTAGAGATATTTAATGGAGATGAAGCTAAGGCAGCAAATGAAGCATTAGCTATCCTTATAGGTAATAAAGGGGAGACTATAACAGATGGAGCTACAAACAGTAAATTTAAAGAGTGGTTACTTGGTTTATGGAATTACATTAAGAAACAATTCAAACAATTTAAAGACTTAACAAGTAAAGAAATTCAAGACTTAACTCTTGACCAATTTTTAGGTACAGCTTTACGTGATATACTTAGTGGTAAACCAATAAAGCTCACGCCTAAACAACGTGCAGCTATGAAGGCTGATGTTGCGTTTAGAAAAATGTCTCCGTCTAATAAAGTAGTTATAGAGAAAGTTGTAAAAAACTTAAGAAGCATTGGGTATTCCGAGGTTGGTATATCTGAGCTATTAAAAGCAAAAGGCTTTAACTCTAGAGTCATAAGTGAAATTATGGCTAAAGTAAAGAAAGTTAAGAAAGAATTTAAACCTGATGTGTATATAAAAGAAGCTAGGGAAGCAAACTTTACTGACGAGCGAATAATGAACTACCTTACTAATAAGAAAGGTATTAATGTAAAAGATGTTAAAGAAATGCTATCTATTGATGGACTTCCTAATTCTTTTGCAAATATAAAAGGTGGGGCAAAAGCAGGTTTAAAGCTATTTAAAAGAGTTAACACTTTTAGAAATAATTTAATATCTAAAAATAAAGCCACAAAAAAGAATAAGTTATCTGAAGCTCAAATAACAGATAAAATAATTCAGTTTTTAGAGAAGCAACCCGAGTATAAAAATGAATCTGAAGGTAAAATAGATTTATCAACCACTCAAGCTAAAATGATTACTGAGTTTCAAAGAATGAATACTCTTAGGCAAACTCAAGCTATGAGGGCTAAACTAGCAACGGCTAGAAGGGATATAAAGCAAAGAGCTAAAGGTGCTAAAGACGTAAAGACCACTCAAGATATACTTAAATCATTTATAAGGAAGACTATTCCTGTCAATCAATACACAAAAACTGATGTATTAAGTCTTATAAATAAAATAACAAAAGCGGAAAAGGCTTCAATAGATAATTTAATAAACGAGGTCTTTGAGTTTGCTATCGCTAAAAATGTAAAAACCCTTAATAGTGATATAAAAGATATATTAAATATTAAAACAGAAGAGCTTCAGTCAGGAAGACTTAAAGGTGTTAAAGTTGATAGTGATACAGCTAAATTAATTAAATTAATCAATAAGAGTGTACTAACTAGCAAGAGCACTGCTGATGAAATTGAAGCATCTAATGAGATTGAGCGAAAAAAAATAAACGAATTATCCGAAAAACCTAAAGAAAATATTTCAGAGATTATGGCTAGGACTTCTTTGATTGGTATTAACAATTCTTTATTAATGGATAATAACGACCCATCAAAAGTAGATGCTTTAGATGTGGCTCTTGAAAATTTAGAGGCTTTAGTTAAAAAAGGTAAGAGTGAATTAGCTGTCTTGATAGAAGCTCAAAAGACTGAATATAACAAGCAATTTGAAGAAGCCTACCTTGATATAACAGGGCAAGAGATAGATATGTCTAATCCTGATTCTGCAAACTTACTCAATCAAGCTAAGCGTGATATAGCTTCTAAAGAGAATAAAAAAAATGTACAAAAGAAACTTAGTGGTTTTGTTAATACTATTCTAGGAGGGACAAGAGACTTCTTTTATAGCGCAGAAGCACTTCAAGGTTTGATGGATGCTGTATCTAAAATGCCGGGAGAATTATTTGGCGGTAAAATGCAAGAGTTGGTTACCGATAAAATTGATGCCTCGACTAGAAGGTTTAAGGAAAGAAGATTAATGTATAACGAAGTCTTGACAAATAAGTTTAAGGATATATATGGGAAAAAATGGAAGTCTATGGTTCGTTCCAATGCAATGCCAACAACCCTTATAGAATCTATAGATATGATTTACAGTCAAAACCAATTATATTATTTATATAATCAATTTAAGGACCCTGCAAACCTACCTGCATTTAAGAGAATGTGGGGGTCTGAAGCTATAAATAAAAAGGATAGTACTGAAGAAAAGAAAAGAAAAAATTCTATAAATAAATCTGACACTGAAAGAGTTGCAAAAGAAATAGAATCTAAATTAGACCCTAAGGTAAAAGAGTTTGCTGATTGGCAAGTTAATGAGTATTTTCCAAGTCTTTACGAGTATTACAATTCGATATATAAAAAAATATACCGAACCGATATGCCTTGGAATGAGTTTTATGCAGGAAGAATATATAGAGATAAGGATATTCCCGAGGCGATAGATTTGTTAGGGACAAACTCAATTATACAAACAAGCGTAGGTGGTTCATCAACAAAGTCTAGAATAAACAACACGAAAGAGATTATGGCTATGGATGGTACTGACGCTCTAATGACGTACCTGAATGATATGGAATTTTTTGCAGCTTATGCTGAAAGTGTTAGGGATATAAATAAAATATTTACAAACCCAAACATAAAAGCAGCTATTGAATCTAACCACGGTAAAGCACTCTATACTTTAATACAGGACAGGATACAGCAAGTAGCTAATCAAGGCACAAAAAGTCCTGAGTTAAGTAAGTTTATAAATCGTATGAATAACGTATTTATAACCACTAGAGTTGCTCTATCTCCTGTCATATTCTTAAAGCAAATGACCTCTGCTATTACATACTCATCTGAAATTGGATTTAAAAACTATACTAAGTATTCAGTTAAAAATAAATCTAAAATGATTGAAGTATTTAAAGAAATTAAGAATAATTCTGTTTATATGAAAAACAGAGGGGCTACTAATATTATGAGAGTAATTGAAAGTTACAGCGACTCTGCTATGAAAAAGTTTGTTCCTAATGAAACTAAAGATTTTTTTATAGATGCTATGATGTTCTTTGTTAGAACAGGTGATAAAGGGGCTATATATATTGGTGGTATGCCTTTGTATTCCTACTATAAAGCAAAGTTTAAAGATGAAAATCCTAACTCCACAGAGCAGGAAGCTATTGATTACGCTATACTTAAATTCGAAAAGGCTACAAAAACAACTCAACAATCTGAGGATATTCAAGATAAGGATTACTTTCAAACAGGAGATGCTATAGTTAGAGGCTTAAACGCTTTTAAGACAACTCCCAAGCAGTACCTTAGAAGAGAAATAATGGCTATTAGAAACTTATATAGAAAGGCTAAGTCAAGAGATAAAAATGCAGGTAAAGGGACTCTTTATGAAAATGTAAGAGAATTTACTATGTTTCATATGATTATGCCTGCTTTCTTTCAATGGGTTTCAGCAGGCCTTCCCGGAGTTCTAACCGATTGGGATGATGAGGATGACCAAGATATGATAAGAGCTATGCTTATAGGAAACTTAAATGCTTTATTTATTCTAGGTGAAGTCATTGGAGGGTTAGGTGATTTAGCTACAGGTAAACCTTGGGCTTCAGACATAGGGAAACAAGTAGGTATACTTGAATTATCAGGCTCAATAATTAAGAAGATTCAAAGAGCCAACCAACTTAAAGACCCCGAGAAAAAAGCTCAAGCACAAAAAGAATTGTACGCAGAGATGCTTACTTTAATGAAAATACCTGCACCTCAACTACTTAGAATGACTCAAAACGCTGAGAAAATTTCAAGTGAAGAAATGGATTCGGGAGAGCTAATACTTAGGCTTCTTAACTATTCTGAATACGTAATCAAAGGTAGAGGTAAAAATAAAAAAAAAGGAAAAGGGGATGACTAAGTCTGAATTAAAGAAATTTGACCCTGAGTTGTATGATATTATGTACAACTCAGAATTTAATGCAGAAATGAAAGCTCTAACAAAACAACTTGAAGATTTTTAATGTAAGCAAAAAAAAAGAGAGTCTGTTCGAACAGACTCTCCAATACAACCGAGCAAGTAACACTCAATTATTTAGCACAATAGTCATAGCAAATATAACAATACTTCCTATATAAAATAACATATAGTGTAAATAATTATTGCACTAACTACTGCCGCAAAGACAAACTCTTTTATGTCAGGTGTTTCAGAATCGTACATACTTAAATCCTTTTTGTTGGCTATAATAAATCATTAACTCCTCGTCATTAACTGAGTGTGCTCTTGGCTTTCTACCACCCCACCTAACATCGCCTTGTATCTCTGAAACCTTAGCGTAGATAATACCATCCTCACACGCCCATATCATTACAGGATTCAGTCTCTTGTCGCATAGCTTAACAATCTTACGTGCTGCAACAGGCAAAGGATAAGCCTCTTTAAGAGGTCTTAGTCTTCCTTTAACCTCAACATAAGCAATGAGTTCATCTGCGCTATTAAACACTCTGTAATCAATATCATTCGGGCCTAGCTTCTTAAAGCTACCACCGAAAATATCTACAAACTTTTGTATAGCTTGCTGCTCTCTTGTTAAGTCCACCTCAGATTCAAACCTCATAGTGATGTTCTGCGTGACATCTAGCACATAGTACCTGACACTTTTTTATTTCCTTTACTATTCTCTTTAACGATAAACCATTACACACACCTTCCGATACTGCAAACTCTTTATTGTCATCCGTGTGATGAAACTGTAAAGCCTTTACATTAAAAGATTTGTGAGTCTTCTTAGAGTATCCACACTTAAAACACTCTAGACTTTGCTTGTACTCTTCAAACCAAACCTTCAGCTTATGTTTGTAGTTATACTTAGTTGTGTTGTAGCAAATCTTACATCGCCTTCTATAGTACTGCTTACCATTCTTAACACCGGCAGACCAATAATAACTTAATGGTTTCTGCTCTTTGCAATCGCTACATTCTTGAGTCTTAGATGTCATCCTGTAAGGATTCTAAAACCGATGAGAGCTTTTTAATTAAACGCTTTATCTCAGCTTTTGATTGCTTATGCTCTCTATCAATAAGGGATTCGTATATGTTATTAGTAGAGTCGTGTATCTCCTTCATCAGTAAATTGATGTGCGTTATTCTTGACTTGTGGAGATTAGACTTCTGTGACATTACTCTTAATCAAAGCAGGAAAGAAAAGTCTTTCCCATCTGTGGGTTTATTTTTTGGATTACTTTATAAATCTTTTTAGATATTACTTTAACATCAGCAATCTCTTTCTTAGTTGAGTCCGAACCTAACTCTGTATACATCTTACAATCTATACGTAGAAGTTCATCTAACTTTTTCTTATCATCCCAAGTTGTAAAACCTAAGATGTCTTCTATGTTATTATGAGTATACTCCATTGAAAAATCTATTTAGTTTAGAATGAATTTTATTTTCTGTCCCCGGCTTAACTCTTGTGTTAATCATTTCGTGAAGAGACTTATTCTTTTCTGCTTGATTCTCAAGGCTTTGTACCTTCAATTTTAGTAGCTCGTTTTGCGAATGTAATTCTTTTATATTTAAGTTCAAAGATTTATTATCATTTTCTAACTCATCCACCTTATAATCAATCACAGTATCCTCGTCAACATAGAACTTTTCTAGTATAATGTTGTGAAATTTCCTAAACCTTTTGTCAAACTTATAATACACATCAAACTTTTTATCATTGTGTATCACGCTTGAATGGTGTTTATTTATTGACCGGCCAATATCTTGCACACCAAAACCTACGTCACGCATAATTCGTATGTAGGATATTCTTGCAGATACGTACTCTCTCTGTCTGTTATTCCTAGAAATATCTAGCCTATATACAGACTCAACAACAGCTTTTAGTCTTGCTTTAGTCTCTGACTTTGTCTCGTCCCTTACTATTAATTCCTCTATTTTCATTTAATTCTAGTGTTTGATTGTTATTAATTGCGTCAAGAAACTCATCAACACCTACACCTTCTAGTGATAAGTATGTTGGTCTCTCATCTTCCTCGTTAATGAACTCAACCTTAAAGTATACAGGGTCTTCAATCTGAATAACACCATACACATACTGTGCTAAGTCATTAAGAACCTTAAACTTGCTTTGCTCTCTACTTAAAGTCTTGATTATAAACTCTATCTCATCGTCCTGATAAAAATCTAAATCATCAACAAACTCTTCTGTTAAGAGTAATCTAATCGCCTCTGTAGACTTCTGTTCTGAATCCATAACTGTCTAGTTCTTTAAGTCTATACTCCTGTAGTTTAGATACCTTTCCTGTAGGTTTCTTGACCTCACTGAATAACACATCAGCGTTAGGTTTGAATGCAACCAAGTCGGGAATCCCGTTCTTATTAGTCTTGATTAACTTCAAAACATAATAACCTTGAGACTCCAACTCCTTGATTCTTTTAGATTGTATCTGTTGCTCTGTCATTTAATTGTTTAAATGTTACAGGGTGTTTTGATAAGAATGGTTCAACCTCTTTTAGTTTAGCAAACTTTATATACTTCCCTTCTGTGTCTAATACTTTAACCATTGATATAACAATCTTCGGCTCTTCATCTACGATTTCGTAGTGGTATCTTGTAATCTCAAAACTTCCTATCATTGTGTTTATTTTTATAAAGATAATAAATCTCTTTTAAAGTGGCGTAAGGTATAGTCCTTCTTCTTTGTAACTGCCTTATAGATTTTAGACTCGATACCTCCCTTGGAGAATATCCAATAAACCTTATTCTTAAGACGTTCTTTAGTTGTCATCCTATCCTTAGACTGCCAATAGCTTGTGGCACTGAAGTCAATGTTATAGTAGACTAAGCAGTCAGCATCCTTGAGCGATATACCTTCACGTCCTGAAACAATCTGTAAAGCTATATGCTTATTAGTCTGTTGGAACAGACCAAGTTCAGTCACTAAGTCATCACCGAACACCTTCTTCAAAGCATTCAACTCCTCTTTAAACTTGTAGAATATTCCAATCTTCTTACCCTTGAAATGCTCTTTAATAAACTCAGCTTTTGAGTAGTCTACTATCATTGAATTACCACCCTCAAACTTTACTGTGCCTGAGTATATCTGATGTAGCTTCATCATTAACTTCACAGGAGTATCTGCTAAGACAACCTCATCATTACCCTCAACAACCAAATCTTTCTTTAGCTTATTAGCTAAGTTGTACGTGGTATCTAACATCTTAACCTCAAGAACATCCTCTGTGGTCTCAGTAACAAACCCTGCTTCCTTCTGCGTAAGGCTTATAGTAAATGGCTTGACTGCATCTAGTATTGATTGCATACCATTTGAATAGTCTCGAATCATTAAGCCGTTTATCTTTCGCTCCGTTACGTTTACGAATCTATCACAGAATCTGTAGAAGTTTTTAAACATAGCAAATGGATTACCTTTTATTCCATACACTTGATGGTACATCTGACTATACGATTCAGGTGTTGGTGTACCTGAAAGAAGTACAACCTTGGCTCCTGTCTTTACAATCAAATCTCGCACACCCTTAGCCCTCTTATTTGGTTTAGGGAATGCGCCAAGACTATGAGACTCATCACATATAATCACATCCCACTTTATGTTGGGAGCCTTGTGCATTGACTCGTAGTTGATTGTAAACAAGCTAAACCCTACAGGGCATAGCAAGTCGTAGTCATCACTTATTGATTGTATCGCTTTCTTTTTTGTAAGGAACAATACATTCTCAGCATTAACCTTCTCACATATTCCAAGGCTAGTAAGAGTCTTCCCCGTCCTAACTTCCATAGCTAGGTACACGAAGTTCTTAGCCTTGAGTATGTTTGTGGCTCTACCAATTATATCCGATTGGTATTCTCTCCACTTCACAGTTTCTACCATTCGTCTATTGCAAATATTGGAGTCTTCTCTCCAACGTAAGCATCTAATGTGTTGAACTGAAAGTATTCGCAGGCTTCATCGTATGTCATACCACCTTTCACAAGTATATTTACGCACTTGCTTGTTGAGTATATCAATCGCCTTGTCTTGTAATCAAATCCTATGCAGGCAGAATCAAATCCATCTGCCTTTAGGAATGTTTCATCCTCGTAGTGTTCAACGAGAAAGTCTAGTAGTGTATCGTATCCTTTCATTATTGTGTTTTTATGATTATAAATTTACCGTGTACGTCTCTTCCAACCTCAGGTTGAACTCCTTCTTTAAATAGTGCGTATGAAACTAACCATTTATAGAACTTGTTTCGTGATAATGAAGAGCGTCCACCTCTTGGTTGATAGTCCGGATACTCTTCAATGAAGTCAAAGAATAATTGATTAGTTGTTAGCCTTGTATTTGAAGGTAGGTTAGCTGAGCCTTCGCTTCCTTCAACCAATCCACACCATTCAATAAACTCGTGACTTGTATCTGAGGATAGTTGTCGCACGTTTAGATTAACGAAAGCACTCTTCTTAAGGCCTCCACTTAGGTATCTCTGTAGGCATCCAATCATATAGTTATCAAAACCACACCACTCGTCATCACCCCAATCACCAAACATTAACTTACCGAAGTCATCCAACGGAGTAAAGTTCTTGTTGTAATGCTGATGCAATTCAAGTTCCCATTTACGTCTAGCAAATGAATTACCTGAACCTTTAATTGCGTAGTTAGTTGTGATTGCAATCTTAGGAGATTTTGAGAATGGTATCTTGATAGCATCCTTGTTCTTCTTCTCTAGCGTAAGACCTTCAGTAACCACACTGAATAATCTCTCGAAGTCAAAGTGCTTCTTAACGTCATCGAATACAAGTATCTGCGTATCTGCTGATACAAGTTGGTATGCAAACGAACGCTCAAACGTAAATGATTTACCATCAATCGTTACAACCTTCTTCATTTTAGATAGAGCATTCATAAATAAACCCTTACCTGTACCACCCTCAGGATTATCAGAGATAACCTCATCGTTTAGTATCACTGCCGGACAGTAGGATAGATTCTTGTGTGCGTGAAGCATAAAGCCAATAGTACTCTCCATTGATTTGATTCGCTCCGAGTCGCTACCACATACATTGTTTATGAATTTCTTGTAGTCGCAGTCGCCAACCTCACATAGATTAAAGTTCCTATCAATCACGTGGTCACTCCAAACGTAACCACCTAAGTCTAGGTAGTCTATTGGTTTGATAGCATCCTTGGTAATCTGTACTGCACAATTTCTGTAGTACAAGTACGCTGAGTCTTTGGTGTCTGATATAAAGTATATATCAATCGTTGATAGCAGAGTAAGAAATTCCTCTCTAAAGAATCGTGTGCTATCTGCAAAGTAGTTGTAGATACTTAAGTCCTCTAGAGAAATAAGATGACCTAGAATAAAGTCCTTAATCTCCTTCTCTGATGTGTGGTCTATAAGGTTGTTTGTAACCCTTACAAAGACGTAGTTCTTACTTCCCTCCGGACAATACTTATAGAATCCGTTGTCCTCTAAGAACGCTTTAAATAGGATGTGAACAATCTTTATAGTTCCCTTGTCATTCTTAGTCCAAAACTGTTTTAGGGAATCCTCGTCTAGCACTCGAGATAACACTGACTCTATCACTGCTCCGTCTAGACTCGAGTCTTCTAGTTCTTGACGGATTTCCTTTTTTGATGCACCACGTCTGAACTGAGACTTGATATTGTTTACCCTCTCTTCGTCTTCGTAGTATTTAGTTCCAAAGTTTTGAGAGTTAGAGTAAGCTGAGTCAATCGTTCGGGCTATCTCATTCAAGGTAAAGCCTTCTGTTGAGTAGCTATTAAGAACGTAGGATGCTAAACTTTTATTGATACCGTAGTCGTTAAAGGCCATCGCTAAAACAAATGCGTTCTGATTTCTTTGACCTTCAGCCATTGGGTACTTCTTAGTCCACCACTTAACAAGTATCTCTACAATCTTATTCTCATCTGTGATTGGAATCGTAGGGGCATCTCTTATAACAGACACCTCTTTGTACTCAACGTCTTGAATCACATCCCACACTGAGGATGTATCGTTGACATAGATTAACGGGTCATATGACTCGTAACATACCCTTGATATGTTCTTGCAAGTCTTATCAAAATACTCTGAGTTGAAATGATTCTCAAGGGAGTTGAAATAGTTTACGTGATTGTCAATATCCTGTGGCACCTTTACCAATACCTTGAGGCCATTACCTGATGGAGATATAAATACAGAGTAAACAAATCTATCCTTGCTTAGCTTCTCCTTCTCGGATAGCATAATTTTTTTCTTTGGATAGCCATCAAAGTCTAAACACATTAGACCACTATGAACGCTAATCGAATCGTCTCTACGTTTTGTGAATGTTCCCGAGAAGCATACTGCCGGAAGCAATTTCTTTATCTCGTTTCGTTGTGCTTTGTCGCTCTCTAGTCTGATGCTCTTGACTAGTTCTTTGGATGCACCTTCTCTTATTCTTTCTAATACCACTCCTACTTCTCTATAGAATGGAGTCGCAGTTTCCTTGATATTTTTAAATATCGTTACTTGTAATGCTGACATTGTGTTGATTTTGTGTTAAAGATTAGTACCTAACTAACTGATTATCAATAGTAGTGTTAATAATGTTAATTTTAAAGTATAAATATATAAATAAAAAAAATAATATAAAAGAAAAACCCTAATAGAATATATAGGGATGTCGAATTAACATTTAACATAGCTAAAAAAAAGGGTAGACATATAGCCTACCCTCTTCACTCTAACTAGGGGGAATTTAGAATGGTAAATCTTCCTCTACCACAGTAGTGGTTTTAGCGTTAGTCGTGTTTGATTTTGGTTCAAACGTATCAAGCTCGATGTATGGCTTACCACTTCTACCCTTAAGTATATTAAGGTTTACCCATCCACGCTTTGAGCCATGCTCTTTCAAGAATGGTATAGCATCCTCTAACTTGATTGATACTCTCCCAACAACGAAGTCAGGTTGGTTGTCTCTCGTGTTGAACGAGAATCCGTCTGCAAAGATTTTCTCTTTTGCCATAGTGTAAATATTTATCCTCCGTTATAAAGGCTAGACTCGATTGGAGGCACATCGAGTTTCGCCATCTGTGTGAGTCTGTTCGAACAGACTAATCAATGTACTCTTCAATAAAGTAGTCTTCAATAGTGTGCTGAGCGTCCTCTGAAAAGAACTTATTGTACACCTCTATTGCTCGCTCTACCTTTAATTCTCCTCGTCTAATGAAGTCTTCAGATGGTCTAAAGATTCCTAGAGCGTGAGTTGTCTTATCAATAACTAAGAAGATAAGTGGCTTACCAAATAATTCTTGGTATATGTATGCTTGACTATCGTAGTTATATAGATTCGCTGACCTCTTAAACTTCTTAATGTCTCCGGTGGTCTTTAAATCTATCAAGCAGTCTGATGCTACAATATCAGCCTTGCCTTTCCACATCATTCCTTTAATCTCTTTCACGTTAGGCACCTCAAACTGATTGCCTTCCTCGTAAATCATATCAAAGAAATCCATATTAGCAAGCATTGTATCCACCCAAGACTTGATGTCATCAACCTCTTTGTTTAGCAGACAGAAATCTAATTCATTATCTAATACAAAGTCCTTGTACTTCTTAGTATTTCTTGAACCAATATCTAAAGACACAACATCTCTAGCTTTCTCCGGCTCAAGTATTAGCTGATGGAATAACCTTCCTTTAGCGAACACGGGATTGTCTGCTCTAGCTACACCAAATTCCTTTGGATTGTTTAGTAGCGAGCTGATGTCTGAGTTAGAGAGGTAGTTCTTACCTACCCCTCCATAGTACTCAGCATCGTCACGGAGTTTCTCTATAATATCTGACATATTACATAGCCTTCTCTAGTTCCTTCTTAACCTTAGCATTCATCTTGTACTTGGTCTCCAAGTTCTTAACAATCTGAGCAAGACCTAAGTTTTTGTTCGCTGACATATACTTCATAACCTTAACCCAATTGTCGTCTGCAATCTCAAGAGTTATCTTAGACGCTTTAGTCTTAGGCTGTGACTTAACTGTAGTCATCTGTGGCACATCCTCTCCTGTCCATAGAGACAAGCCTAGCCCGTGCATTGCGATTGCTTTAGCAGTTGAACGCTGAATAGATTTGTTCACATCCATTGACGTAACTTTCTCTAATGGTATTGAGTTGTTTCTGTAGTCCATTACCGGAAGGTAATCGATATGCTCTAAGCCACCCACAACAATCCCAACCTTAACGTATGCAGTTGTTCCATCTGTGAAGTAGTTTAAGTCTGTTTGAACAGACTCATATACAATCCTCTGTGCATCGGGATGTATTGTCTTTAGCATATGCCAAGCATTTGCCCAAGATAGGTAGTCTAAGTTTCCTTTGCGCTCAACCTTTTCTCTGATAGGGAGCGTAGCTAGTGTAGTGTAATTGTTCTTACTCATTGCTTAATAGATTTAATTTATTAGAAATTTTTGCGTAGCGATTCATTATATTCTTTCTACGTGTATGATAGCCTTCTATCTCTTTTTTACTAGCAAGATTAAGAATCGCTTCATTAACATTGTAGTCAATCATATCTAACTTCCTTCGATAGTTAGACAAAGATACGTCATAAACACCATATCTCCAACCGTTTACGTGAAATTCTTGGTATTCTTTTTGGGTAATCTCCTTGTAGTAATCTCCACCTCTTGTGGTATTAAGAATCTCTATAAAGCCACTCTCTCTGTCCCTTACTATCTTAACCCCAAAGACTAACCTAGCCTCTACATATGGAGTATCTAGGATAGCTGAGTAGCTATCATTAAGTGCTTCCTTGAATACATCCTCTAAGCTACGCATAACTCTAGTCTTTTAATTATTAGCTTATAATCGTTATCCTCGTTAACTTTCTCTTGCATACATTTAATGCCGTGCATTATATTGTTGTGTGCAATATCGTATCCATTGTCTAACATAAACTGAGTGATGTACTTAAGTCTCATTGGTCTTGTTGAGCATAAGTAATACAAGGTGTACCTTGCATCCACTAAGTTTCGTCTCTTAGATTTAACGAATAAGTCATCTTTGCTTATACAAAATAGCTTAACTACTTCGTCTACATACTGATTAAATATCTTTCTTTTCATTGTCATCAATTGAAATCATTAATAATACTAGGTAACCAACCAAGTCAAACAGAGTATCCTCCGTCTCATCTGATACACCTACGTTCTTTATCCTTGCTAACTTGTCATCTATGCGAGAGCATAGAGAATTGGTAGCCTTACCCTTACTGAAAATATTCAGAGGCTCAAGGGCAGAACTACCATACGCTCTATTCTTTTGTATCAGCATATCCTGAATCAGGCTTAGCTTTCTTTTTATCTGATAGTCTCTAGACTTGCTCATCAATCAAACTCTTTACGTGATTAAATAACGTCATTTCAACGTGCTTAAAGTCTACGTCCTCGTGGTAGTTCCAAAAGAACTTATTAGTTCCTACAAACTCAATGCAGAACCCACCTACATACCGGCAAACAGACTTACTGTCCTCTCGTAACTTACGGTGTGGGTATCTGTCTTTCATTTGGTCTGCCGGCATAATGTGACCGGTGTTTACAAATTGTTGATGGTCTAGCTTATCTAGATTGTCAAGTATCTTTTGGCATCTCTGCACGTGATACTTATCCGGAGTAGAGCATAGTTTCTCTAACCGAATATCATTTAGTATACTCTGTTTAATGTTCATTGTGTGTTTATTTTTGGTTTATTAATAGTACAAATATAATACATATTTTATACATAAACAAATTATTTAAGTAAAAAAAAAGAGTCTGTTCGAACAGACTCTCTTAATATCTTTGATTGCTTTTGTCTATATATGAAACCTAGAAAAGGTGGTGGTCTAGACTATTAACCTTAAGCAAGCAACCCTTCAGTCCCCAAGACATCGGAGAGACCAAACTGACCACGCTTACGAATTTAATATAGCTTCCATATCGTCCCATAAACTAGGAGTGTATGTCTCTGCAGTTGGAGTCGAATAGAAGTTTCTATAGCTATGCTGAACGTATGTCTTATGCATCTGAGTATCCTTTGTTATCGTCTTTGGATTGAAATACACCCAACAATTTATTATCCTACCTTTAACGTGGATAGGTACTTGCTTTCTAACGTACCACTTTGGATGACCTTCTAGCATATCAAGTCTTGCTAGTGTATCGTCTGATACCTTGAACACATCAACCTGTACATTATAACCCACGCCTTTCTGCTCTACCATATATGGTAAGCCTTGAATAAGTAAAGGATACCGGTCTTTAGTCACACCACTACCAATAAACTTAGATGTTGTTAGGTAGCTATGGTAGTTGCTATAATCCTTCTTTAGCGTGCCATATACTGCAATGATATTCTCTTGCAGTACGTTAGCTTTAGAGTACCATATGCCATCTCTGTAATGCCAATCTCCTCTGTTATACATTTGGAATGAACGATTGCGTATATTCACTGTAACGAATCTACAATCGAACTGCTCTATCTCTTGCTTCCAAGTACGTCTTGGTCTAAGACCTAGCTGATTTGCTAGAACCTTTGAGTCGCACATCTCTGCGTTTCCCAATCCTTTGATTGTTCCATTCATCATTAAGTACTCATCCTTCTGAACTCCACATACGAACGGATGCGTGTTCTCTCTGTTGATTGCACCAACCGTAGCGTAACGGAAGTGAGCAATGAATGGTCTATCTGTGAGTAGAACTCCATAGTCTTTTGATTTGTGGTATGTTACCTCGTAGGTATCTAACCAAATAATTCCCAACCCGTGAGGATTGATTCTTGCTGATGTCTTTGCAATTTCTCTTGACATCATTTGCTCTTTCTGTTTGATAATAATTACACACATAGTGATTGTGATTTGTGAGGAGTCTGTTGGAACAGACTGACCTCTGATTAATTGTATTTGATTTGTACAAAAGTAATACAAAATTTAGACACTGCCAAATTTATTTACATTTCTTTTACTTACTCCAATCTGAACTCATCCTATTAAATAACTCGATAAAGTTTATCTCTCTTATATCAATCAAGTCAGACCACATACAAGTACCTATAGTGTTTATTAGGTTTTCGTGTTCTTCTTCGCATTGATTTTTTTCTCTGTTGAAATCAGTTTCGTTATTTATTTTGTCTCCATAATGAAGGTTAAACAACCAAGTTGCTCTGTTTGTCCATCCGTTATACTTCATAGTCTTAGTTGTTTTGGTTTTTAATAAATTCTACTACTGCTTTGTAGGTGATGTTTATATCACATTGCTCAAGGGCATAGTACACAAAATCAAAATAATCTAATCGATTCTCTTGTCTACATTTCTGTACCACCGGCATAAGCCAATCCCAAGAACAATGATAATTTGATTCGTGATGTTTTTGGTAAATTTCTTTACCCATAAATTCTGCTATAAGGATATTACCCATGTCAATATCGTGTTGCTTACTGCTTTCTATTGCGTCTTTACTTCTTAAATCCATTGTTGTCTTCTTTAATGTTAATGATTACCCACTCGTGTGAGCCTTCCTTCTTAAACGATTCAATCTCTTTCTCACTTTCTAGGTAGAAAAATATATCGTCATCATCATCCTCAATATCTCCTATCTTAAGAATCATATTGTCTTGGATGTCTCCGTTATCAAGCCACTTGATTGTAGCTACAAATCTCTTATTCGTCATCTCCATAGCTATTTTCCTCCATTGCTTGTTGTGTTTCTTGCATAATCTCAACGTGCTTCTCATTGTCGGGATTGAACTCACGCTCACGCTGAGCGTTTGTGATTGCTACCCCCTGCATAAGACCTTCTTGCATTGAGATAAATAACTCTTTCATCTGTCCCATAATAGTTTAGTTTTAATGGTTAAGACTAAAGTCTGTTCGAACAGACTCTAGTTTCGAGCAATAAGCTCTCATCAGTTAACCTTTTCTTATCAAATCTTCCATCTCGTTGATGGCACCCACGTCTAGGAAGTCATATAGGAAGTTGTCTATTGGGACAACGTAATTCGTTGTCCCACATACATACTCTATTGACTCCACGTTTAAGCCAAAACCATCGTCCGTGTAGCTTACGATAACCTCGTAGTCTACACCCTCTTTAATTGTCTTCTGAGTCATAGCCTAAACTTTCTTCCATATCCTTTGTATCAGCACCCCACTCCTTGACGCACTTAACAACCTCATCGTCTAACGAGAACACACCATCGTATCCATCTAACACATTGCCCGTAAACTCAAGCCCACCTTCTCCGTAGTAGTCATCACCACCACTCTCGGTGTCGTATATCTCAAACCAACCTCTCTCTCTACTCTTATCCCAACCAACGTGGTATTGCATTGTTTTTTTCTCACGCTCTATCGTAGGAGACATTGAACTCTCCCAACCTACGTATCTTACTTTCTGAAAACTCTTTTTTAACTCGCTCATAATTATCTTGTTTTTAATATACTTGTTGAACTTTTCCATTGTGTGTGACCTTCACTGCGTCTCCAACCTATACGTCTGTACTTGTCGGCATCAAGACCTCTCTGTAATTGTTTCCACACCTTTGTTGATTGTGGTCTTATGCAGTGCTTTACTGCACCGATAACCTCGTGGCTCTCGCCTACTCTCTCGTAATAAAATGTTGTTCTAATACTCATTGTGTTTTGGTTTTTAAAACGGAGTCTGTTCGAACAGACTCCGTTAGTTAATATTAGTTATCTAATGATATAGTTATTGGTGAAAATTTAATATCATCTACGTCAGGAGAACATTTACTCAAGTCTCTTATCTCCTCGTACTCTTTAACCCAAAAGTTATCAAGTAACCATTCAATAATCTCTTGTTGAATGTCATCAGCCATTCCCTCTTTACATCTGTTAACGAAATTTTTCGTTACTCTTTTCGGAGATGCGTAACTGATAGTAACATCAAACTTCTCATTGATTTTGTACTTCTTGTTTTTCAAAGTGTACTGACCTCTTAATTGTAGCATAACTCTTTGGTTTTAATTAGTCTGTTCGAACAGACTTGGTTAGTATTTATTGTACTTAATTTATACAAAGATATGTATAATAATTCGAACTACCAAATTTATTTTTAACTTTCTGATTATTAGATAGTTAACATTACATTGCCCCAAATGGGCATTTTTAGCCCCAAATGGGCAATGAGATACATTTGGTTAAGACACAAGTCTGTTTGAACAGACTTATGTTTCGACTATCAAAGTCTCGTCAGTTAACCTTTAACCTTCCACTCGTACTTCACTTTGAATCCATGCTTGTAGTGATGGTGTAAAGCCTTCAATTCATTTAGGAATGTCGTGTAGCTATTCCTCGCAATGAACTCTCCGTTTAAATATATCGCTCGAGTCAGTTTGTATCTAAACTCCCACCAATACTCATCATCTGTATCTCTACCGAATCTGAATCCAAGTACGTCAGAGCGCTCTCCACCATCGCCTTCGCGATAGTATGCGCTATACAAGACACCATCTGTTCCATTATAGTGATGCCCACAATATGGCGCAGTCTCGCCCTCATAGTGGTTTAACTTACCACGTTTCTCATCTATGCGATAACACGCATCTATTACTAAGTTAATCAATCTCTTTCTCATCTGTCTGTGTTATTAAGTTATACAAATCCTTTGGTTTAATCTCGTTCCACTTACCGACTCCATTTAATCGGTAGAACTTTCCATCCTCGTCAAGTCTTACCAACTTGCCTTCCATTACAAATGCTTTTGGTTTCATTGTTTCTAAGTTTTAGTTACATCTATCTAGATAATCATCGTGTATGCCTAAGTCAACCTCTTGCTTATGCTCGCACTCAGTCTCCCATTCTTGTTCTTCGTCAACCTCTGTGACTATCATTCCCTGCTCTTTAGCTTTCTTCTCCAATGCAGGAAGACTAGCTATATACAAATCTTCGCTCTCGAATGTAGCGACTAACTCTGCGTGAGAATTGCTCTCAAAATATACTTTAATCATAGTTTCTATGGTTTAACTCGTTTGCAATCAGTAAAATAATCGGTAAATCCATTAGCGTGATTAGAAGTTTAATCTCTAGGCAATTGGACATCGTGTACACTGCAATCGTTAGAACGCTAGCTAGCACACCTATCATTGTTAAGGTAAATTTGCTCATAATTCCTGCTTATTTAGTTAGTGTTTCATTGTAGTACTCAGCACAAGCCTTCGTTAGCTTTAATGCTTCTGCATCTGTAATGTCATACACCATCTTAAAGATGGTAGCTATCTTTAACGCACTGCTCATCCCCGAGTCAATGCATCTAGCGTATGTAATTCTGTGTTTTGTGGTAATCATAATCTGTTTGTTTGGTTAAGACGCAAGTCTGTTGGAACAGACTCACGTTTCGACTATTCAAGTCTCATCAGTTAACCTAGCTGAAGAATAACCTCATCGTCAACGAAATGAAATTCCTCGTCTCCATTTCTGTCCTCCTCAGAGTACCACTTGTTAACAATAGTACACCCTTCAAGAGAATTAGCGACAATAAACTGCTCGTATCCGTACTCAGCACCAATTTCTAGTGATGCAATTTGCTTTCCTTCTGCGTTTTGAATAATTACTTTCATAATCTGTTTGGTATTAAATTAAAGTTCCCGTTTCGACCTTTTGGTCTCATCAGCACAAGCACTCACTTGTGGACGGATAGAGGAGTCTGTTGGAACAGACTCCCCAATCATCATCTTAGAGTCTCTGCTCTAAGGCTTCTAGTGTACAGATGGCTCAGTCTCCCGTATTGGTCAACGAATGGCTGCACTGCGTGGTTTATCTTTCGAGTCATAAGCATCTTTCTGAAGTGCTTTGATAACTCCATAACCTCAGACACCTTGTCATCATTGTTATTGTACATCATCATAAGGATTGGCTTTAGCTTACTCAAAAGACCTCTGTGTGTGCCATTCGGCTTGTTCACTGCGTAGTTAACAATCTCATACATCAATCGGTAGCGTAGATTCAAATCAGTCACAGACTTGATTCTGCTAGGCAATCTGAACTCCACTCGATTAGAGTCAATACGACAAACTTGGTATTTATCATGACCACTTAAGCCTTCCCAATCGCACTCATCTGCATTCATAAAGATGTTAGCTTGACACCATCTTCTCTTTAATCTGAAACGATACAGAGCGTATACGATTCCACTGAATGGTCTAAGTGCGTCAGCTAGCTCAGAGCCACTCATACCTTTTACTGCTAGGTTTATGTGACCTCCACAATCTATATTCGATGGTGAAAATTGGTCATCAACAATGTGCTTAACCTCACTGAACATAGACAATACCTTGTTTCTCCATACAGAACGACCTATAAGTGGTAACACGTTTGTGATGGCTTCAACACCACAAGAACCATCTGTCTCAAAGTGCGAGAATAACGGATATTCTTTAACTGCATTCCTATGGAATTGATTCTTTTCAACCTCAAAGCCAATAGTAAACTTCGCCTCAATCTCACCATCATCAGTTACATTGGTAGTTAAATTCAATTCATTGTGTGGTAAGTGCTTAATGTCATGTTGGAATGGAGTCTTATCAAAAAATCTGTAAGGTAAGCCATTGCGCTTTGCCCATCCATAGGATAACATACGACCTCTGTCATCGTTTCCCTCTGTAGTGTAAGTAATCTGTGCATTCATAGTGTTTGGTTTATTTGGTTAATGTTAGAGCCCATATGCTCGGCGAAAAGCATTACAACCACTTGGTCTATGGGCAAAAGTCTGTTCGAACAGACTCACGTTTCGGATATTCAATCCTCATCAGTTAACCTTACGCATTCAATTGCTCTTTAGCTTTAGCTAGTAACATCTCTAGTGCTTCGATTGACTTAGCATTAACTCCTTCAATCTTACCATCAGATAGTAAACGAAGACTAGCGCCTTTGTCAGACTCAAGTGCTTCAGCCTTAGCACTGAATGTCATCAGTGTAGTTGATGACTCACTACCTTCAGACTCCTCGTCAGACTCAGCGCCACCATTCTTAACGAATTTAAGACAACCTCTTACACTACGATTCTCAGTAGAGTCTTTGTACTCAGAGATTTTATTAGACTGCGCTTCTCTAATCTTTCCTAAGTTAATCATCTCAGAGAAGAATGCTTTCTTGTATCCCCAAATATCTCTAAAGTCTTCGGTAGTCATTACAATACCTGCATACTCCATAGCTTGTTTACCCTCTGCAGACTTCCACCATTGGTAAGTAATGTGCATCTTAAGAGATAGCTTAACTTGGACGTCGAATGTATTCTTAACTGCAGTCTGAACATCTAAATTCATTGCCATTGCACCATTGAATTCTTGGACATTGTTTTCTAGTAATTCTTCGAAATTTCTGTTAATTTGACTCATAATCGTTTGGTTTTGAGCATCTTAGCTCGTTATGGTGGAAGGATATCTCCCACTCGCTCTGCTAAATTAAGTATAAATTTTGTATAAAACTAATTATACATAAAGAAATGTTTAAAAAATGTACATTCAGTTTAAGATGTCAGTAAATGCTAGGAATAACGGCAGGCATATTGTGAGCAGTTTGTTTATGGTGTTTTGGTGTAGGGAATGGATAACCTCCATTGTGAGCATATGCTACAAATGGATGTTCACTCTGTGAGTCTAGACTGATTGCAGTCTGTTGGAACAGACTATCTGTAATGCAGTGAATACGTCAAGCCTAATGACAGCAGGAGATACAGAGCGATGACAACAGCGATGCAGTAGGTTAACTACCACAGGCACAGGCAGTTAGGTAGTGCTATGCAAAAGGCTAAAAAATCGGGACACCGAAGCCGAAAAGCGAACCCCGCCCTTTTCGAGAATGTCGGTTTCTGTCGGGGGGTAGCGCTGCGCACATCACATATAACCCACAACCCCTATATATCTAAAAATTTTTGTATCTTTACCCAATGTACGAGATAGAATTACAGAATAGAATGAAGGTAGGATTTGTATTGGGCTTCTCAATATTTCCATCTGACGAAGATTTTAAGTTCGCTGAGTACATATTATACTTAGGATTAATTAGTTTACACATAAAAATATACAAAGATGAGCTATAGTGGATTGACAGTAAAGAACGGCAGATTAATTAACAATCGCCCGGTAGGAAAAAGTGGAATCGAGGAAGCAGCAGAACTTCGCAAGATGGTTAAGAAAAATGAAAAGACCAATATGATTGCGGATGGTATTGAGAGAGCTGAGATGAAAAAAGATATGAATAAATTATTCAAAGGCATTTAAGATTCATTGTGTTTGATGGTTGAATTGATTGGGTAGTGACTTTCAATTCGAGAAGAGGGATTAAGTTCCCTCTTTTTTTTGACATATAATGTTAAAGTGATGTTGATTTAATGTTGAAATGAAGGAGCTAACTATTTGATTATCAGTACTACTGTTAATAATGTTAATTTTAACCCTACTTTATAGGAATAAAAAATAATAATAAAGGGGGAATATATATATATATAGTAGGGCGAGTTGAAACTAACATTTGCGTATTAAAAAATATGTCTTATATTTGCATTAAATCAAATCAAGTACAAAATGAATCAATCAGGTTACACTCCAAAGGAGTTGCATTTCTCAGACGAAGGTAGAACTAAGTTGTTTAATGGTCTAGAGAAAATCACTAACGCAGTACAAAGCACACTTGGACCTCAAGGGCATACAGTGCTTATCGAATCACAAGAACATTTATCGGGAATGACGGTTACTAAGGATGGAGTCACGGTGGCTAAATCTATTAGCTTGCTTGACCCTGTGGAGAATCTTGCAGTCAGAATTGTAAAGGAGGCTGCGGAGAAGACTGCTGTATCTGCGGGTGATGGAACCACAACGGCTATCGTGTTGTCTAACGCCTTGGTTCGAAATGGAGACGAGCATATAAAGGACGGGTTGAATAAGACCGCTGTCTTTCGTGAGATGGTTAAGGGTACAGAAGATATTGTGAAGAGCCTTAAGAAGATGAGTAAGCCTGTTACTGATAAGACGTTGGCTAGTGTAGCAACCATATCAGCTAACAACGACCCATTTATAGGCGGTGTGATAGCAGATGTCTACAAAGAGGTAGGTAAGGATGGTATTGTTACCGTTGAACGCTCACAGACCCCTGATACTTACTTTGAGACTACAAAAGGAATAAAGGTAGATAGAGGGTATTCATCTAACTTGTTTGTGAATAATCATAAGAAGGACGAGTGTGTCTTTGAGGATGTTCGTATATTGGTTAGTGATGCTGAGATAAGTAATATACTACAGATTGAGAATGTGTTAAAGCCAATTATACAGGAAGGGAGTAAGCTGCTTATCATCGCACCTTGTTCGACTAACGTGATTAATACGTTATCGGCTAACGTGATGAAGAATGGTTTGAAGGTGTGTTGCATTCAGCCACCTAACTTTGGCTACAAGCAGCACGAGTTAATGAATGACATTGCTCTTTCGGTTGGTGCTACTTACTACAGTGAGAAGACGGGTGATGATTTGAGTTTAATTATGCCAAATGATTTAGGTAAAGCTAAAAAGGTTATAGTTAGCAGAGCGTCTACGATTATTGTGAAGGATGAGGTTGTTGTTTCGCAGGACGATATTGACAAGAGAGTTGAGCAGTTGTATTCGGCACAGCTTTTATCTAAGACAAAGGAGGAGAAGGAATTTATTCAATCAAGGATAGCATCTCTTACCGGTGGTGTTGGAGTGATATACGTAGGCGGTCAGACTGAGTTAGAGCATAAAGAGCTGTATGACAGAGTTGACGATGCTGTATGTGCAGTGCGTTCAGCTACGCTCGAGGGTATACTACCGGGTGGTGGCTTAGCTCTTGAGAACATCTCAAGGTTTATGACTATAAGTGACAAGTGGTCTGATGAGAAGAAGGTTGCTTACAAGATACTTAAGCAGTCATTGCTTGCACCTATAAATACTATACTGTCAAATGCAGGGCTGAGATATGATGACCTGTATAATGATGGGACGCCAAGAGGTTTCGGGTATGACGTAAAGAATGATAAGAGAGGGAGATTGATGACAATGGGTGTTATTGACCCGATGAAGGTTACAAAGAGCGCACTTCAAAATGCTGTGTCAGTAGCTGTCACTCTTCTAAGTACTAACGCTATTGTAACGATGGCACGAAGTTATGAGACAAAGTAATGGTAGTAAATATTGTAATTATACTAGCCACAATAACATCGATATCTGTTATTGTAAATGCCTTCTCAAGTGATAAGTAGTTTATCAGTATTAACCAAAGCAATTAAAGATGCGTGGAATAATATCAAAGGCTCTTCGAGCCTCAATCAAAAAAGGTATGACGCTAAGCGTTGTTCAAAGGTATCTAAGGATAAAGCACAAAATTGCAACGACTGTAGCTGTTCTAAATAAACGAATAAAAAATTTAGATGAGCAATAAAGATAAGAAGCCACCTAGGGGAAACGTGAAGTTTAATATAACTTTATCGGACGAGCAAAAGAAAGCAAAGGAGAATATAATGAATCACGCCTACAGCTTTATTGTAGGGAAAGCAGGCTCAGGTAAGACTCTCTTA